>Ga0182027_10000518_pt1 | contig 66977 bp, 58 predicted proteins | sample 712E1DmetaG_FD_121300 | JGI IMG/M metagenome (GOLD analysis project Ga0182027, IMG submission 121300) | Permafrost microbial communities from Stordalen Mire, Sweden - 712E1D metaG (Illumina Assembly) | ecosystem: Environmental > Terrestrial > Soil > Wetlands > Permafrost | place: Sweden...
ACCGATCTGGGTCAAGTCTGCACAATCTTAAAATATGCAGTATAATAAGCATGTTGTTTTACGCGTAGTGACTGGATAAAAGACAGCGAGGTGATTGTTTAGACTTATTGGATCGCCCCAAATGGAGTTTATGAGGTTTTTTTAACTGCGCGCACGAATGACGCGGTTTTTTTATTCCAAGCAGGATTGGAGGTGAGAGTACAAATGCCAGTAGTTGTTTTACGCCCGAATGAAAGCTCTGATTCATTAATGAAACGGTTCCGCAAGAAGGTGGTCAAGAGCGGTGTTTTGAGTACCCTCCGGCGCAAACGCTGGTTCATCTCCAAAAGTGAACTCCGCAGGGTAGAAAAGAAAAAAGCAATTCGCCGCATCAAACGACGCCAATTCACCAAGATCGGCGAATAATTTAAGCATGACGGTTTGTTCAATTCTGGAGGAGTAATGGCCAAAGAAGAGGATAAGATCCAAATGGAAGGCGTGATTGTTGAGGCATTGCCAGGAACCCAGTTCAGGGTAAAACTCGATAATGGTCACGAAGTTCTCGCTTATTTGGCAGGGAGAATGCGTAAATATTATATTCGTATTCTACTTGGGGACCACGTCAAAGTGGAAATGAGCCCCTACGACCTCACCCGCGGCCGCATTGTTTACCGCCAGAAGAAATTCAACGAACCTGGCTCAGAAGAAACAAATAGTTAACAAATAGAATTAATTACAGACCCCATTATACGAGGTCTGTTTTTATTTAATTGTGTCCTTTACTTATAAATTTCATTAAAATAAAAAAACACCACGCATACAAATAATGCATGGTGTTTATCTCTAGCTTCTATTCTTTCCTTTTTTAGCTCAGGTTTTTGCCTTCGTCTGGGTTGGCAGTGAAGTTCATGGCAGCCATTTGTTTGTAAAGTTCCCACCGAGTCTTTACATTCTCGTCGGCTTCGCGCATAAGTAATTCTGCACGTGCTTCATCGCTCTGAACAAGCATGCGATAGCGGTTTTCCTTGTAGGCGTAATCTTTGACGCTGATGGTCGGATCTTTGCTGTCGAGTGTAAGTGGGTTCTTTCCTTCCTCAAAGTTGATAGGATTATAGCGATACAGCGGCCAAACACCGGATTGTGTGGCAGCTTTTTGCTGTTCGAGGCCCTTCATCATATCAATACCGTGAGCGATACAGTGGCTGTAGGCAATGACCAGTGAAGGACCATCATAAGCATCCGCTTCAGTGAAAGCTTTGAGGGTCTGTTGATCGTTGGCACCCATAGCAACACTTGCCACATAGATATAGCGGTAAGACATGGCAATCAGGCCGAGGTCTTTCTTGCCAATACCTTTGCCTTTGGCGGCGAATTTGGCGACGGCACCGATCGGGGTGGATTTTGATGATTGACCGCCTGTGTTCGAATAAACTTCTGTGTCGAGTACCAGTACGTTCACATTTCGTCCAGAGGCCAGGACGTGATCGAGACCACCATAACCGATATCGTAAGCCCAACCATCACCACCGATGATCCAGACGCTTTTCTTTACCAGAGAATCGGCAACACTCAGAAGCATCTTGGCCAATTGATTTTTGGATTTCGCCAGTTTGGCTTTTAAGGCTTCAACTCTCTTACGCTGTTCGCGAATACCCTCATCGGTTGTCTGGTCGGCATTGAGGATGCCAGCGACCAAATCATCACCCAGCTCGCCACCCAGAGTGGCTATCCCTTCGCGGGCAAATTCATTTTGTTTATCCAGGGTCAGGCGCATGCCCAACCCGAACTCAGCGTTATCTTCAAAGAGCGAGTTTGACCAGGCGGGGCCGCGTCCTTGATTATTGACGGACCAGGGTGTCGTAGGCAAGTTACCGCCATAGATCGAAGAACAACCGGTGGCGTTGGCCGCCATCATGCGATCACCAAAGAGCTGTGAGATCAATTTCAGATATGGAGTCTCTCCACAACCTGCACAGGCGCCGGAGAATTCAAACAATGGTTCGATGAGTTGAGAGTTCTTGACGGTAGTAGGCAGGAAGGCCTCCCGGTCAGGAGCAGGAATAGTCTGGAAGAAGTTCCAGTTTTCTACTTCGGCTTGGCGTAATGGAGGCTGAAGAGCCATATTGATGGCTTTGCGTTCGGGGTTGATCTTGTCTTTTGCGGGACAGGCTTCGACGCAGAGACTGCAACCGGTGCAATCTTCAGGTGCAACCTGAATCGTGTATTTCATCCCGGGGAATTCTTTGAACTTTGCATCGATCGATTTGAAGGTTGCAGGTGCATTTGCCAGGTATTTGGGATCATAAACCTTCTCGCGAATGACCGCATGAGGGCAAACGAAGGCACACTTGGCGCACTGGATGCATAGGTCCTCTTCCCAGACCGGAATTTCGAGCGCAATATTGCGTTTCTCCCATTTGGTCGTGCCGGAAGGATAAGTACCATCGACCGGGAAGGCGCTGACGGGAAGGCTCTCACCTTCGAAGGCAATAATTTCGCCCAATACGTCACGCACGAATTCGGGAGCTTCAGCAGGTACTGCCGGGCGGCGGTTGAATTTGCTGGTGACCGCTGACGGGACTTTTACTTCGTGAAGTTCTGCAAGAGTGCCATCTACTGCTTCAAAATTCTTTTTGACGACCGCTTCTCCGCGTTTGCCATAGGTCTTTTCGATAGAATGCTTGATCTGGGCAATCGCTTCTTCGCGGGGTAATACGTTGCTGATGGCAAAGAAGGCCGTCTGCATGATGGTATTGACGCGGCTGCCCATCCCTGTCTTCGAGGCAACTTCGTAAGCGTCGATGACATAGAATTTAAGTTTCTTCTCAATGATATCTTTTTGGGCTTCACGAGGCAGGTGATCCCAAATTTCATCCGGTCCATACAAACTGTTGAGCAGGAAAACTGCATTCGGAGCGGCAAATTTTAAGACATCCAACCACTCAAGGAAGGAGAAGTTATGGCAGGCTACGAAAGAAGCATCCTGCGGACCAATCAGGTAAGGAGCACGAATGGGGTTCGGCCCAAAACGAAGATGCGAAATGGTCACCGAACCGGACTTCTTGGAATCATAGTAGAAGTACCCCTGCGCGTAGTTATTGGTCTCTTCACCGATTATCTTGATCGAGTTCTTGTTAGCGCCGACGGTGCCATCAGAACCCAAGCCAAAGAAAACGCAGCGTTTGGTAGTTTCGGAATTGATCGAGAAGAGCGGGTCAAAATCGAGGCTGGTGTAGGTAACATCGTCATTGATGCCGACGGTGAAGTGTTCTTTTGAGTTCGGTTTGGCCAAATCATCAAAGACTGCTTTGACCATCGCCGGAGTGAACTCCTTAGAAGCAAGCCCGTAACGTCCGCCAGTGATGGTTGGAATGGTCTTGAAAGGTGCAATGCCCTTGGCGAGGGCTTCATTGATGGCAGCGACAACATCCAAATACAACGGCTCACCGATGGAGCCTGATTCCTTGGTGCGATCCAGAACAGCGATCTTCTTGACGCTGGCAGGAAGTACTTTGACGAAGGCGGCCACGTCGAAAGGTCTGTAGAGTCGCACATTGACAACCCCTACTTTGCGGCCCTGTTTGTTCAGGAATTTGGCGGTTTCTTCAGAAGTTTCAGCGCCTGAACCCATGATGACAATCACTTCGGTTGCATCGGCTGCACCGGCATAATCGAAAATATGGTAAGTGCGACCGATCAATTTGGCAAATTTATCCATGGCTTTCTGGACGATGGCTGGAACTGCCTGATAATATTTGTTGGCGGCTTCACGGCTCTGGAAGAAAACATCCGGATTTTGAGATGTGCCACGAATGAAAGGATGTTCCGGATTAAGGGCACGTTTTCGAATTTCGACGATTCGGTCTTCATCGATCATGGCTCTGATATCTTCCGGGTCAAGCTGTTCGATCTTAATTACTTCGGCCGAGGTACGGAAGCCATCGAAGAAGTGCACGAAGGGTACACGACTTTCCAGAGTGGCAGCATTGGCGATTAGAGCATTATCTTGAGCGGTTTGAACCGAGTCAGATGCCAATAAGGCGAAACCGGTTTGGCGGGTGGCCATGACGTCGGAATGATCACCGTAGATTGCCAGAGCGTGAGTGGCCAGGGTGCGAGCCGCGACATGAAAAACGACCGGGGTCAATTCGCCAGCGATCTTGTACATGTTCGGGATCATCAGCAACAGACCCTGTGAAGCAGTGAAAGTTGTGGTCAAAGAGCCGGCCTGTAAGGCACCATGAACGGCACCGGCGGCACCACCTTCCGATTGCATTTCCATGATTGACGGGACAGTTCCCCAAAGATTTTTCTTTCCTGCAGCAGCCCATGCATCGGCATGTTCGCCCATACTGGATGAAGGAGTAATGGGATAAATCGCGACTACTTCGGCCAGGTAGTAGGCAACCCGAGCTACAGCTTCATTTGCATCAATTGTGATCTTTTCTCTTGTCATCTCAACTCCATTGAAGATAAGGGTGTAATCACCCCTTTGAATTTAAACTTGTTCGGACAATTATAAAGCTAAAAGCATCTCTTTTACCGGTGGTTACCCATGGCTAAAGAAAAATCATCATTTTGGATGAGGCAACCTGTAAGGGATGGTTCGTCCGGACCAGCTATTCTTCAGAATTCAAGAATGGTAGCGCCAATAAAATGGTTGCCAGAGATTTACTATCCTCCAATTGACCTTTGCGAATCATTTGCAGGGTTTCTTTGAGAGGAATTTTTACGATGTTCAAGAATTCATCTGCATCCGGGTCAAGCGGAGCTGGATACAGGCCGGTGGCCAAAAAGGCATACATGTATTCGCTCGAATATCCCGGAGAAACAAAAAAATTTCCAAGCGGCTGTATTTTGGCTGCAGCCATGCCTGTCTCTTCGCGTATCTCTCGTTCAGCGGTAGCTTGCGCTTCTTCGCCAGCCTCAATTTTCCCGGCAGGAAGCTCCAGCAACATGGAGTTGGAACCCACCCGGTATTGGCGCACAAACAGCACATTATTGGCAGAATCCAGAGGCAAAATCGTAATCGCATTTTGAATATTAATTACATCATATTTTCTGGCTCGACTATCAGGTAAAGTCACTTCGACGCGATCTACAGAAAATACACACCCTGAATATACCGTTTCTTTACCAAGCATTTCGTACGTCATAATGGGGCCTCTATGTTCTATTATAACGGGCAATTTTGATGCGGATTCAACAAAAATGGCGGGTGCAGCCCGCCATTTCATTCAGACAAATAAGGCATTTCAGGGGATTTGCAAGACCTGACCTGTAGTGAGGGTGGCACCAGCGCTCAGGCCATTTGCAGCTAGGATGATGTTTGGATCCGCATCACCAAAACCACAGGCGATGGAACCGATGGTATCGCCATAACCTACAGTGTAAGTGGTGGGATGAGCTTTTAAGGACCGTGTGCCAGGCCAACTGGTGCCTTGAGGAATGGTCAAAACGGTGCCAATAGAAACCTGGGAGGTATTGCCCAACCCATTGGCTGAGAGTAAGTCAGCGGGGTTGACGTTGAAGCGGCGGGCAATACAATAAGGGAATTCTCCGGATTGAATCGTGTACTGGGAAGGAATCCCGGCTGTCGGAGTCGGGTAAGAAATTGCCGTAGGAGTGGCTGTAGCCAGAGAGACAGGTGTGCTATAGGTGAATGTAGGCGTGCTGGTTGCGATACCAGGCAAATTACCGGTGGACATGGTCCCTTTTAAAGCAGCAGCAGTCTGGGTAGCAGCCAAAATATCTTTCATAATTTGTGACTGAGTCGCTACCGGGAATGGAATTTCTCCGTTGGCTGTGGAGGTTGTCATGGGTGAAACCGAGGCTGACCTTTCACAGGCAGTCAACATCAATCCCGCGATCAAGATGACAAGTATAATGGCGTAAGTTTTCTTGCTCATGAAGTTCTCCTTCTTAAGGATTTTCTCTTAGTAATGATGAATTGATGTATAGTATGGCGTGATGCTTCTCCCTCGTTCAATTTTACATGGTAGCACAGGGTAGTATAGCCGTCAAGCATGCGTATATCTACATCAGATTTACATTTATACAGAATGTTGCATTATACATGCCACAATTACGTTTTTGGAGAAACTGATGAAGATCTATTTTTCTTGTTCCATCACGGGTGGCCGAAAAGAGGAAGGCATTTACCAGGCTTTGGTGGAAGAAATGCTCAAACTTGGATATGAGGTACCCACAGCACATCTTTCCGGTTCGAACATAATGGAACTGGAGAGTCTCGCTCAGGCGGAGGAGATTTTTAACCGCGATATGAACTGGCTGCAAGACTGCGACGTCGTGGTGGCCGAAGTAACCACTCCTTCACACGGCGTGGGTTATGAAATAGCGATAGCCCTCACTTCGGGGAAACCGGTTTTTTGTTGTTATCAGCAAGGACGAAAAGTTTCCAAGATCCTTACCGGTAATACTTCGCCCAATTTAGCCATTCGCCCATATGAATCAGTCGAGGAAGCAAAAACGTTAATGCGAGAGTTTCTCGGCCATATCGGAAAGGCCTAAATCGTTAATATTCTGTTAGAGTCCTGCATACCCCATTGACAGGGGTATATCTTCGCTTTACTATCAAGAGCATGGAATATAAAGACTATTATAAAACTCTGGGTGTCGAGCGTAGCGCCAGCCCCGAAGAAATAAAAAAAGCTTTTCGAAAATTGGCTTTAAAATATCACCCCGACCGCAATAAAGGAAATAAGGAAGCCGAAGAAAAGTTCAAAGACATCAACGAGGCGAATGAGGTATTAAGCGACCCGCAAAAACGTGCCCGCTACGACCAGTTAGGTGCTTCCTATTCGGATTGGCAAGCTCAGGGGGGTAAAAACAGTAATTTCAATTGGAATGATTGGGCAACTTCTGCCAGCCGTGGAGGCCAGGGTTCTCAGGTAGGTATGGGCGACCTGAATGATCTTTTTGGCGGGGGTTTCTCGGATTTCTTCAGCGCTATTTTCGGCGGCATGCCGCAAAGTTCGCGCAGGCAGACCCGCACCAGCCCACGTCAAAACTACCAACAAAGAGTAGAAATCACCCTTGAAGAAGCTTTTCGGGGAACGACCAGAATGTTCCAGGTTGAACAACGCCGGATCGAAGTAAAAATCCCAGCCGGCGCCACCAATGGAACTAAAGTACGCGTGTCAGGCGGTGGACCCGGTGGGAACAACGACCTCTATCTGCTGGTGGCGATATTGCCGGACGCGCGTTTCTCACTGGATGGGCAGGACCTGACCACCGAGGTGAAATTGGACCTGTACACTGCCATTCTGGGCGGAACCGTAAAGGTATCTACCCTCAGCGGCGACGTAAATTTGAACGTCCCGGCTGGCACACAACCCGGACAAGTTTTTCGTCTTGCCGGTAAAGGCATGCCTGCCCTACGTTCGCCAAACATGTTTGGAAATCTATATGTGCGCATGAAGATAGAACTACCCAGGATTCTGAGCGCCAGCCAACGAGAATTGTTTGAGAAGTTGAAGAAAAGCTGACCGGAATTTTGGTCAATAATTTAATGAAGTATGAATGTGTAAACGAGCCGCCCGAGAGTTAACCCCGGGCGGTTTTATGATGACTATTTATTTTATATTTCCTGAAATCAACAGCAGGTTCATGTAGAGTGTATCCATGGCACTGGCTGCTTTGGTCGAATCGGTTTCAAGGGAAGAAAGGGCCAATTCCAATTGAGGTTGTAAGCCGGCGATCGAGTCTGCCGAGAGGCTTGTCTTCTGCAGGTCGGCGAGATCAGTACCGGCAATGGTCAATGTCTGACGGGCTGTGGAGGGATCTTGCCTGGCCAAAGCGGTACGGGCAGCATTTACATCCGCCTGGAATTTATATATTATGGAAAATTCTTGGGTTTGCGCCAGGGCGGTATTGGCATTTGCCAGATCACTTTGCGAGTTGCTCAGATCGGTCTTGGCTTTCTGCAGGTCCACTTCATCAGAGGATACCTGTTCAGAAAGCTGCGTTATGTTATCTTTGGCGGTCGATAGCTCATGGTTTGTGTCGCGGTAAAGCGTAAAGTAAACCAAACTGGCTCCGGCAATAAAGAAGATCACTGCAACAAGAACCCATGGAAAAGCTCTTTTAAAAAACCCAGGTTTGGCAACTTTTTGAGTTTGGCTGGTTGGCTCCTTATTTCCCGGTTGAGTTTCCAATGAAGGACTGTCTTCGGCTTGAATTTCTTTATCTGCTTTCATTTTTTTCCTTTTGAATTAAATGACCAGCATGAAAGGGTAACAAAGAGGTCATTGATAAAAAGTATAACCCGGCTAAAACAATTATGCAAAGGTGAAATAATTTTGAATCCAGGTTCAGATTATCAAAGAAATGAGCGGTTATAATCAACAAATATGGATGCCTCTGAAGCCGTAACCCCCAAAAATGACAACCAACAAATAGCACGTGCAGCCGGGACGATTATGGTTGCAATGATCGTCGGACAGGTATTAAGCTTGGTTTCATCGATGCTGATTACCCGTGTCTTCGGAACCTCCGACCAAAATGATGCGTACACGGCAGCCAATGTCTTGCCGACCATCGTATTCAGTTTGGTCGCCGGCGGTGCGCTGGCCTCGGCTTTTGTGCCCACCTTTACTGCGCTGCTCACCCAGGGGAAGCGCGAGACGGCCTGGAAACTGGCCTCGGCCATCGCCAATCTGGTGACCTTGATTTTGGTGGTTATTTGCTGCATCACGGCTCTCTTTGCGCCATGGGTTGTCCACAATATTCTGGCGCCGCATTTCGACCCGGCGAAAGTGACCCTGACAGCCAGCTTGCTACGCATTCAGTTATGTTCACCGATCATCTTCGGCATCAGCGGGCTGCTGATGGGCATTCTCAATGCGCACCAGAGTTTTCTCTGGCCGGCGCTGGCTCCGGCGATGTTCTCGTTCGGTAAAATTCTTGGGGTATTACTCTTTGTGCCACACTGGGGAGTGCAGGGATTGTCATGGGGCGTGGTTCTGGGGGCGTCACTGCATGCTTTGATCCAGATCCCGGCGCTGCTTCATTTGCCGGAGCGCAGGTATACTCTCGGTCTGGGATTGCACTTGCCCGAAGTGAGAGACGTAGCCAAATTGATGGGTCCACGCCTGCTCGGTGTCTCTATCGTCCAACTAAACTTTTTAATCAATAATGCTATCGCCTCTGCCTGGACTGGAGCGGTCGTTGTGATCAATGTGGCATTTGCCATGATGCTCATTCCTGAGGCCTTCATTGCCCAGGCCACGGCCATCGCTGCCCTGCCGACATTTTCAGCTCAGGTGGCCCGCGGCAAACCGGACGAAATGCGGTCCTCGCTGGCGATGCTGCTACGCGCCGTGCTTAGCCTGGCTTTACCGGCTACACTTGGGTTGATCTTATTACGCCAACCATTGATCGCGTTGATCTATCAGCACGGAGTGTTTACGGCTTACTCGACTGCGCTCGTCAGTTGGGCACTGCTGTGGTATGCCAGCGGTTTGGTGTTTCACTCGGTCGTCGAGATCGTTTCGCGGGCTTTCTATGCACTGCATGATACCAAAACCCCCGTTCTGGTGGGGGTAGTAGCCATGTCTTTCAATATCGGCTTCAGTTATCTGTTTTCATGGCTGTTCGGTTTGCTCGGCTGGCAGCCCTTCGGCGGGATCGCACTGGCCAATACACTGGCCACCGGACTGGAGATGGGCGGACAGCTATTCTTCATGCGCCGTCGACTGGGTGGGCTGCACCTGAAATTGATCGGTGAAGGCTTTCTAAAAGCGGCTCTGGCTACGCTGGTCATGTCCGCAGCTCTATGGGGATGGTTAATCCTGACCAGCGGGCACTCCTTCTGGTTAATTTCTTTGGGTGGAGTGGCCATAGGTGGACTTGTCTACCTGGGTATGTTGCACATTGTAAAAGCCCCAGAATTGCAATTATTGAGTAGCCTACTGAAGCGGTTATTGCGTGGTAACCATAAACTGGCATCGTAAGCAAAAACAGACCGATCTGAAAAAGATAGATTGTACTCAGAATCACAAAGGAGGAAAAATGGCTGAATCGATTGGGCATGAATTCATGCGTCGCACTGGTTTTCCGGAACTTTCGACGTCACCACAAGAAAGCGGGATTATTCCCCAGCCACCGCTGGAATTACCTGTTCCTGCCGGTGCAGAGTTAATCACCCTGACATCACCGGCTGAGATTAATGTACCGGCAATGGATGTCCGGACGGCAATCGAAGGGCGACACACACTGCGCAAATATGCAGATATACCACTTAAACTGGATGAATTGACATATTTGTTATGGGTTTCACAGGGAGTAAAAAATATTTCCAGCCGGCCTTCGACAACACGCACGGTTCCTTCAGCCGGTGGCCGGCATGCATTTGAGACTTATCTATTGGTGAATCGAGTGGATGGATTACAAGCCGGGTTGTACCGCTACATGGCTGTCGAAAATCAACTGGCACATTTGCAGGCTGACCCCCAGATCAATCCACTGCTGACCAAGGCCTGCCTGGATCAATCCCAGGTGGCAACCAGTGCAGTGACCTTCCTGTGGGTGGCTGTGGTCGAGCGCATGTTCTGGCGCTATGTGGAACGCGGTTATCGCTATATGCACCTGGACGCTGGTCATGTTTGCCAGAATCTGGCGCTGGGAGCCGAGCAGATCGGCTGTGCCATCTGCCCAATTGCAGCTTTTGATGATGATCTAGTGAATCAAACACTGGGGCTGGACGGCAAGGATCAGTTTGTCATTTACCTGGCATCGCTGGGAAAAAGAATCCATGTATAAGTCGGTCGATTAAAATAAACAACCCTGAAAAAACCAGTAAAAACCTTTTCGGGGTTGTTCTTTTGCCGGAAGGATCAGCGTGACAAAATATTGGTCATGTGAATGTATTCTTCAGAAACCTTTTTGGGATTGGCAATGACATCATCAATGGGAATTAGAGTGATTCCACCTCCATTCAATCCAACCATCCCATTGGAAAGCCCGTCCAGAAGGAATTCGACCGCATGGACCCCAAAACGGGTGGCCAACAAACGGTCAAAAGCGGTAGGACTGCCACCCCGCTGGATTTGGCCGAGAATAGTCACGCGGGCAGTAAATCCGGTTTCCATGGCGTCGATCATGGCACCCAGTTCGGAAGTGTGGGGGCGAAATCCTTCAGCTACCACGATAATTGCATGTGTTTTTCCCCGGCGATAGGCTTCTTCGATGGTTTTAGCTACCTCTGCAGGCGTTACCTGGCTTTCGGCGAGCAACACCATTTCAGCACCGGAAACGATCCCGGCCTGAATGGCAAGATACCCTGATTCGCGGCTCATCGTCTCGATCAGGAAAGCACGGTTATGTGAGGAGGCAGTGTCCCGAATCTTATCGATGGCATCCACGATGGTATTCAGGGCAGTGTCCACCCCAATGCACATGTCCGTGCCGAATATATCATTATCGATACTGGCCGGAACCCCCATCACCGGGAAGCCTTTTTGTTGCAGCATTTGTGCACCATGCAGTGAACCATCACCACCAGCCACAATTACAGCATCCATTTCAGCATTGTTCATCTGGCGTATTGCTTCCCGTTGGCCGCCGGGTTCACGAAATTCCAAGCTACGCGCGGTCTGCAGGATAGTGCCACCGCGTTGTAAAATGCCACCCACATTACGCACGCCTAACTCGCGAAACTTACCGTGGATGAGGCCTTCGTAACCTTCCTCAATTCCCAATATACGGATATTATTTGCTGCTGCCGTTCGCACGGATGAATGGATTCATACCGGGAGCATCTCCACCGGAAGTCATTACTCCGACGGTTTGTATTTTCTTTACTGGTTCTACCATAATCGATCACTTTCTCTTACTGGAGTTTGATTGTTTCAACCTGGACGTTTTCAGCGCCGACCAATTCTACCAACCCATTGAGTAATTGGGAATTTAATCCGGTTGTGTCATTGGGAAAGTCAAGGAAATGTTGGTGTCCATTTTCAAAGATGTAGAAGCAAAAATGGTCGCTACCGGGGCTGGAGCGCAACAAGCCATGGGCTCGTTTCAAACGGCGGATATCACGTACTTTTTCTCCGCTGTCGTGCAGGATGATGGTTAACATGCGGGTTTCGGTGTTTTTCCCCTGGCGTTGAGATTCCAATAATTGCGGAGAGATTATCAGCGGCGGCTTTTGTCCGACCGGTTCAGAAAGAACTGGGTCAGGCGGGGTTTCCACTTCGACGAGGGTGACCGGGTCATTCTGTACTTCATATGACTGACCCTTATCGGCCAGCGGTTTATGGCTGATCTCTCCTTTGGGTTCCACCGATTGATATTCTTCCTTTTGATCAACCGATAAGAGCTCATTGTCAACCGGGGCTTCGATGAGATGCCAGTCGTCGGGTTCGGGCGGCAAGGGAGGATCTTCCTCGATCGTAGACGCCTGATGATTTATATTCGTCCGCTCGATGGGACCAGGTGAAGGTCGCATCACTTTATTTTCAGATTCGCTCACCGCCGGTAAATTTTGCAGATCTTCGGGATTGACTTCCTGTAATCTATCGGCCAATACCTTGGGGTCGGCGCTTTGATCGTCCACCTTACCTTCGGCGATCACGATACTGTCGGTATGCAATTGTTTGCCAAACCTGGCCCAGGTATTGGGGAAGATTACTAGTTCAATTGGTCCTTGCAAGTCTTCAATGGTCGCAAAAGCCATGAGCTTGCCATTTTTCGTGGTCAGGGTGCGCATTTTTGAAACCAGCCCAGCAACAGTGACCCGATCAGTGGGGGAAGCATCCCCCAAATCGGTGGAAAAGTGGGTGACTTTCATGCGCAGCAAGGGCAGGTAAGGGCTGAGTGGGTGATCTGAGACGTAAAGCCCCATCAGTTCTTTTTCCCACTCCAATTGTTCACGGGGGTCGAGTGACGACACTGTGGGCAGAGAAAGAGATTCCTCGACACCGGCAACAGTGCCAAAGAAACTCATTTGTCCGGCTTGTACAGCGCGGAAATGACTACTGCTGACCGAAACCATGCTATCCATTACTTCGAGTAGGGCTTTTCTTTGCCCAAATGAATCGAGGGCGCCAACGCGGATCAGGCATTCCAGGGTACGTTTGCCGGCCTGACGTAAATCCACGCGTCGGATGAAGTCGTTCAGGTCTTTGAACTTACCCCCTTTACGAGCTTCCATGATTAAATTCACGGGACCTTCCCCGACATTTTTCACCGCGCCCATGCCAAAACGAATAGCAGGTTTTTTGCCTTCACAATCCTCGATGCTAAAATCCCAACCGCTGGAATTGACATCGGGCGGCAGCACTTTGATCCCCATGGAGCGGCAGTCTGCCACATATAAGGCAATCTTGGCAGTATCGTTTTTAGAGGCCGAGAGCAGGGCGGTCATATATTCGACGGTGTAATGAGTTTTTAAATAGGCTGTTTCGACAGCAATCACGCCATAATCAGCCGCATGGCTTTTGTTGAAGCCGTAACGGGCGAAATTTTCCCAGTCTTCGAAGATTGCCAGGGCAGTTTCTTTCGCGACACCGTTTTTTTGTGCACCTTCGACGAATTTAGTTTTATGTTTTTGAATCTCATCCGCATTTTTCTTTGAAATGGCCTTGCGCAGATAGTCCGCCTCAGAGGCAGTGTAGTTGGCCATATCCATGGCGGCAAACATGATCTGTTCCTGATAAATTGGAATCCCAAAAGTGTCTTTGAAGACCTTTTCGAGCAGGGGGTGACGGTAGGTAACTTCCTCTTCTCCGTGCATGCGTTTGATGTACGAGGGAATGAAATCCATGGGTCCCGGGCGAAAGAGAGCCACCATGGCAATGATATTATCGAGATTCTGCGGCTTCATCTGCAGGATGTAACGGGTCATGCCGTTGCCTTCAAGCTGGAAGACACCTGCAGTATGCCCCTTGCCAAGAAATTCAAAAGATTCTGGATCGTCGGTGGGAATGTTATGCAGATTAAGACAGATACCGTGGCGGTCGTTGATCAAATCGCAGGCGCGCTGCATGACGGTCAATGTGGACAGACCTAAAAAGTCCACTTTGAGCAGTCCCATCTTTTCCACGATGTTCATCTCGAATTGAGTAACCGTCTTGATGGGTGAATCCTCCGAGCCGCTCGTAGGACGGTGAAGAGGGGAATATTCTACCATTGGGATATCGGTGATAACGACCCCGGCAGCATGAGTACCGGCATTGCGAACCACGCCCTCCATCTGGCTGGCGGTATCGATCAGTTCACGCAGATAGTCACTTTCATCGTGGATCGATTTAAAGGTCACATCTTCATTGACGGCTTCGGCCAGGGTCATTGGATGGCCGGGAATGTTGGGGATGGCTTTGGCGACGCGGTCTACTTCGGAAAGCGGAATATCCATTACACGTCCCACATCACGGATCGCCCCACGAGCCGCCATGGTACCAAAAGTAATGATCTGGGCGACTTTATCGGTACCGTAATGCTGGGCACAGTATTCCATGATCTGACCGCGTTTATCGTCCTGAAAATCAAGGTCGATATCCGGCATCGAAATACGCCCAGGGTTCAAAAAGCGTTCGAAGAAGAGATTGTAGGTAAGCGGTTCGACCAGGGTGATATCCAGGGTATAGGCCACCATGGAGCCGGCAGCGGAGCCGCGAGCGTTGTACCAAACACCATGCTTACTGGCATACTGGCACAAATCCCATACGATCAAAAAATAAGCATCGAAGCCCATTTCATGAATGACTTTCAATTCATATTCGAGACGCTCGCGTACTTCAGGATCTTTGCCATGTCCTCCATAATTTCGGACAAGGCCTTCTTCGCATAATTGATGCAAGTAAGTCTCAGGTGTATACCCATCCGGCACATTGAATCGCGGCAAATGGTACCCTTTTTTCGAGAGGTCGACATTGCATCTTTCAGCGATCAATGAAGTGTTCGCTAGCGCTTCCGGATTTTCAGGGAACAGGGCCGTCATTTCTTCCGGCGAACGCAGATAATACGTATCCCCAGTCATGCGCATGCGGTTGGGATCTGTGAGCAAGGACCCGGTCTGGATGCATAACAAAATATCTTGCAAGCGTGCATCGCTGCGGTTGATGTAATGCACATCGTTGGTGGCGATCGTCTTGAGGTTGTAGCGTTTACTCAGATCCACCAGCGTGCAATTCAAGGCGGGCAGTTCGGGAATGTTATGGTTTTGCAGCTCGACAAAGAAATTTTCAGCACCAAATGCCTGGATATACCACTCCAGCACCTGACGGGCCGCCTCTACTCCTTTATTCATGATAGTGCGGGGAATCTCGCCGGACATGCACGAAGTCGATGCAATCAAGCCTTCGGCGTGTGCTTCCAAAAATTCATGGTCCACCCTGGGGTAATAGTAAAAACCCTCCAACTGAGAGGCGCTGGCTATCTTCAGCAGGTTCTTGTAGCCAACTTCGTTTTCAGCCAGTAAAAGCAGATGATAACTGCGTTTGTCTTTTTGAGCGTCGCGGTCGGTCATTCGGCGGGCAGCAACATAAGTTTCGAGGCCAATTATGGGTTTGATGCCGGCTTCTTTTGCAGTTGTGAAAAATTCAACTACACCGAACATGGTACCGTGATCAGTGATGGCAAGCGAATCCATGCCCATTTCTTTAGCGCGATTGACCAGCTTTTTGATCTTGCTAAAGCCATCCAACAAAGAATATTCAGTATGAACGTGAAGATGGGTAAAGGAAGACATAAATTTCGCTCTAATCTACCTGTAGATACAATCAGCTTATCAAAAATCATTATAGCATGTAGGGTTGGGCTATTTCCAAGTGGGGAAATATTTTAAGTTATTCATAACAGAGTATTGAAGTTTACTTCAAAAACTTAAAGAATTTAAAGATCAAGATTTTCAATTGGTTGCGAAAAACGATGATTACAAATAAGCGATGATATCTCCGGGCTTGATGCCCAGGTCTTCCGTGCGGATCGTGTGACCTTTAAAATCTTCGAATGTCAGATCATGGATATCCAGATGTTTGGTTGTTTTTAAATAATCGAAGAGCTTTAGGTAGCTGTCGTTGACACGGGTCGGCCATGCAAGCGAAAGCACCCCGGCCATATGCTCGATATGTGATGCATCGTCCCCTTCGATTTCAACGAAGTGTCCAAATGGCATTTCGTCGAGATCGATTTCCAAATTGTCAAGTTGATATTTGGTGCGCCATTTTTCGTACCGCACGTTGATGTGATAACCGAGCGCCTCGAGTAAAGCACGAGTAGAGGCAAAGTCACTCACCTCGATCTCGATTTCTTGCCGAACAGCCACACTTTTACCAGGTTCAGCAGGTCCTTTGTAGGTGAGAAAATTCCCCTGTTCCTGACGCAACCGCAAAACACGGTGGTCTTTCGTCAAAGCAAGGTCGCGCGTGTCAAAGCGCAAATTTGTTTCAAAAGTGCGCGGTTGAAATAAGCTGGCGCCGATACTGCGCAACCGTTGTTCAAAAGAGTTTGGGTCGCTGAGATAGAATTTGACTTCCATTTCTACGTTATTGCTGTTCATTTGTTCCTCCTGAAGAGGAAGAGTCAGACGATTCTTCGAGAGCTTCCACGTTTGATAATATCATATACGGCTGAAGTACCCAAAGTGTACCCAACGTCAAGCCAAGAAGGACAACACAAACGACAATGGAAAAGAGCTGGTCTTTGAAAGCTGGGGGATTCAGGTTCAATACCTCGCGATCCACCCAATACCAGACAGCAGTGAGAAGGACAACTATAGCCGAAAAAGTTGGCGCCCAGTTCACCCGTGAGAGAAGAAGAATTGCGCTTAAGATAAATCCCCCCGCAAGGAAAAAACCTTGAACAACGGGATAAAGCGGGCCGAATCGATACTGGATCACAAGGAGCAAATTCCAGTTTTTAATTGCGTCGATGATCTGCAACATATAGCGAAAACTAACAGCGACAAAAATAAGGCTGAGCAACCACAATAAAAATGGACGTTTGGTTTTCATTTGAGAATGACTTTCTGCAACGGAATACTTGCAGGTCCTATGTGGATTATTTTCATAATGGAAATTGTAATCTCATTCACCCAATTCTGAAGAGATATCATTTTTATTCGAAATCAGTAAAATGTATATAATATGAATGAGCTGTGAAAAGTATAATTAAGGAAATTGTACTCGAAGATGCCCCCCCTCACTCTAGAGCAATGAGGGCAAACGGTGGGATCGAAGGTGAAAGGACATCCAGAAGACAGGGGTGATATTATCCCTATAGACTATATGGGAGCACTAAAAAAATAGCCATTTATGTTTGTCACCCAATCACTGATGTCAGGTACCTGATAGAGGTTAGAAATTCAGGGTATAAGATTAATAAGAGGGAAAGCGGTTACATCAATCACTCAGGTAGTTCGTGTGCCGACATCTGAATTTGAATTAGTGCTTTAATTGTGTAAAGCTTTTGGAGTAATCATTAATCAGGAAGAGGTCCTTTCGATAGGAAAATTTGTCTGGTTTCGGAGAATGGAGAATTCCGGTTATCTACTTTTAGAATACTGGCCTAATATTTACAATCATGAATAATTCACCTATCGTACCCAACGAGCGTACCAGTTCCTTTACCTGGTTGCAAACCCAAATTCGTTCCGGAAATTATTTGCCCCAGTTGGTACTAATCGTAGGGAGTATCCTGGTGCTTATCGCCAGCCAGTTCATTCGTGCTGACGTACCACCAGAATACGATCTGATCCCCTTACTTATGATTCCGCTCAATCTGGGGCTGTTTTTCCTTGGAATCTGGGCAGTCGATAAAGGACATTTACCGGCTTGGGTAAATAAACCTTTGCAGGCAGCGACTTCCTGGCTGAAAATCACGGCAGGGCAGGTATTCAGCTTGCTCTTTAGCTTGATATTTAGCATTTTAACTTGCGTGGCGGCTGGTTTTATGGCTCTCATGTACAGCCCACAGGCGGCGGTCATTTGTTGGGGGCTGGGAATTATATTGGCGGCTTTCGGTGGAATGGATTTGTTCGTAACCCGACAAAAAGTCTCGCGCTCTGCAATTCTGGTAGGTCTGGTGCTCTTTGCTGTGGCGCTGCTTCTGCGTGGATTCAACACTACAACCATTCCCGCTGTCCTTTCGGGAGATGAAGCTTCCTCCGGGCTGTATTCACTGAATTTCCTGAATGGAAATATGAATAATATTTTTATTACTGGCTGGTTTTCCTTCCCCAGCTTTCATAACTTCCTACAGTCAGTTTTCATCGCCATTTTTGGTCAGACCACTCAGGCGTTAAGATTCCTCGCTGTCCTGGCCGGTGCGTTGACAGTTGTCCTAGTCTTTTATGTGGGCCGGTCCATGTATGGTTTTATCACCGGGCTCATGGCCGCGATTTTCCTAACCGGAATGCATTTTGCCAATCACTTCAGTCGGATTGGTCTCAACAATATCTGGGATGGCGTATTCTTTACCCTTGTGATGGGCTTTTTGTGGGTGGGATGGCAGAGAGATAAACGGGCGGCCTATCTGGTGGCAGGGCTGGGATTAGGTTTGGCTCAGTATTTTTATACGACCGGACGAGTCCTGTTCATCGTAATTCCACTTTGGTTGCTTGTAGCCGGATTAACAGACCACACTCGCTTTCGCCGTGCTATTCCCAACCTGGTGTTAATGTTATGGGTAACTCTTATTGTGCTTTTACCGTTGGCATGGTTTTATCTGCACTATCCCAACGAGTTTTTTGCTCCCATGACCCGGGTAGGAATTTTTAGCAATGATTGGATGGCAGTTACCGTGCAGCAAACCGGGCTTTCACCGGTACTGATTGTGCTCAGTCAAATCTGGAAAGGGATACTGGGTTATGTAGGTCTCCCTTTGAACGCCTGGTATACACCAGGGGTCCCAGTTCTACGCACCTTACCCGGAATTGTTTTCCTTCTGGGTATTCCATTCTTGTTCTTACACCCGAAGGATAGCCGCAATCATTTGCTGTTCCTATGGTTGGCTGGGTTTGCGCTTGCTGTCGGATTTAGTGAAAGCACGCCAGCTTCCCAACGATATGTGGCTGCCGCTCCTGCAGTAGCATTGATGATTGGGTTCAGTATGAAGGAATTGGGTGATTTGTTTGGTCGTCTATTTTCCAACCGGACCCGTATTATTCAAACTATTTTAGTGGTGATTGTTTTCTTGTTGGCGGCAGATGACGCGCGGTTCTATTATCTCGACTATTCTAAGGACAGTAATTTTGCTGGGTTTAATGGTCTGGTGGCACAAAAGTTGGCGAATCGGTTGCAGAAAGAACCTGCCGGTGTTGACCTCGTGTTCGATGGCTATCCTGACATGGGCTATGACTCTATCGCAAGCCTGCCGTACCTGGCACCAAAGGTTCATTATTATAATGTCAACGATGCCTGGGGATCTGCTGATACACCTATGCCTGCGGATAGGCAAATATTTTTTGCTTTTCTACCCGACCACGATGACGACCGTAACGCAGTAGAATCTGCCTATCCTGGAGGGGTATGGAGCGAAGAGTACACCTCTACAGGTGATCCTCTCTACTGGTTATATGAATATCACCGCCCTTAATCCTTTGGAGAGTGTCAATCCTAGAATTAACCCGGTAACGGTGGAAATGGAATGACAAAATCTCTTGGGGGCATTCCCAGATAGATGACAAAATAGAAAATAAAATCAATCAGCACAATCGATACCAATAAAATAATGGCTAACTTCGGGTGACCACTTTTCCAGACCCAATTAAGTGCCAGGCCCACTAACCAACAAATGGCTGGAATAGCCACCACAAAATGCGGACTGCTGTTTGCATCTCCGAGCAAAAAACCGCCAAACAGAGAGGTTAGAAGCAACCAGGTAATGGGTGTCCAATTCCGTTCAGTTATAGCAATTGCAATCCCCCCGAGGAAGAGGATTGCAGCCGGCCCGATTAGAAGCGGAATGTTTGGGCCATAAAATCCGCTTGAATCCGGGTAAATCGTGTACACTCCCAATGAATAAACAATTTGATGCCAGAAATATTGCCAATGGTTTAGCGACCCGATGGCAGCTTGAATGGCTTCAGGTTTCCACCCCCAAACTACGTTCACCCGATCGAGATACGCTGCCGGATTGATAATGGCAAACATTAAGATTGGACCGGCAATGCAGATTGAAACCAAAGCAACGATGCCAATAAAACCCACTTTTTGGCTGATATTGCTGGTTTGTTTCCAAAGAACAATGACCAATAAGATTAATAAAAAGAAGCCGATCTTGCTGCCAAGATAAAAATATTGTGAAAAACCCAGGGCAAATCCTGCGATCACGGCGCCCCCTGCCCAATGCTCTTTCCAGCCTTTGACAAAACCATAGACCATCAAAGGCACCCACAACGTATCCCAAATATTGTTTAAGCCAACTCTGGAGTAGTGCACTGCAAAATGGTATGCCACCATCATCACCGCAGAGAATAAGGCAACTTTTTTACCACTGATGCTTTTGATCATCAAATATGTTGCCAGCACTCCCAATGAGCCAATGACCGCAGAGGATATTCTTTCTCCAAAAATAGTAAAGCCGAAAATCTTCATGGAGAAATACACAATATAGTGATATAAGGAAGGTTGCGATGCGGGACCGGTGATGAAGGGGTTCAAGATAACATTTGAATTCGTAAAAAGCGAATCCCTGGCAAAACCAGCCACGCCAGATTCATCGACATGAAAAAGGCCGGGAATCCAACTCAAACCCGGAACGCGAAACAATAATGCCCCCGCCAACAAGCCCAGCAGAAGCAGATAATTTGGTCTGAATGGTTGAGATCTTTTAGTGAAAAATAAACACACAATGCCAATAACACAGGTCAACCAGGTCCAGAATTGCCAACCTGCGATTCCAATTTGATTGGCATAAGCAAAACCAATCCACAGAGAGGTGAGTGTAAGTGCGCAGGCCAATAATAATTTAAAACGATTTGAAGGGTTGGAGCCGATCAAATCCCTCCAAACCTCTTTCGTTTTTGCGAAAAATGAAATATAAAACGAACGGAAGGTGGCTTTATTTTCCATTGGCGTCAATCCATCTGAAAAAGGTTGTTTTTGAGAAGATTCAATTTATCACCCACTAATCGATAATTCTTCCTCATAAATTATCTCACAAAAAATACCAACCCAGTAAGAATAAGTGAGGTGTAGCAGTTACTAATTTTGATTTACTTGCTTGACAGAGACTCAAAGTCGGATATACTCACAAAAGAAGAAGATTAATCCAACATTATTGGATTTGAGGAGGGAACACGATGAAAACTAGTGTATGGGATATTCTCTCCGTGCTAGTGCTAATCAGCACTGCAGTGGTGATCGTGGTTGTTTTTAGTATCTTTGGCAATCCAACTTCTTCAATCAACCCCTTTCCCCCGCCGACCATGATCCCCACCATCAGTATTCCCACCTCTACCCCGACTCCGGTAATGCTTCCTCCCACATGGACGCCTGCACCTATCATTACGGCTACGCCGCGTCCGAGCAGTACCCCTTTGCCGACGCCGACAACAGTCAATCTTCAGTGATACAATATTTTTCTAAAAATCTAATATTTACTCGATTGGACCCTTATGAGCGAGCAAATCACCCCTGAAATCTTTGATCATCTGGTTGATCTGGCCTCGCTGGAATTACGTGCGGATCAGGCCGAATATTTACGCAAACAGCTGAATAATCAATTAAAAGCGATTCGCGAACTGGAAGCCATCCCGGGGGATGCAAATCTGCCCATCAGCTTGCACGGTGTTTCCTACGCTGTTGCCGAAAGTCCAGCACCACGGGAAGATGAATGGCATCCCTATCCAGACGCCAAAGAGATACTTTCTCAAGCCCCGCAACTTGAAGATGATTACATTGTCGTGCCCGATATTCCGCACACCACTTTAAAATAGAAGCCGATTATGGAATTATGTGACCTCTCTGCTCAAGAATTAGTCCGATTACTGCGCCAGAAGAAGACCTCTGCTGTCGAAATTTTACAATCCACCCTGGAGCGCATCGGACAGGTCGATGGCCGACCAGGTGCCCTGGACCAAAAGACGAACGAGCAGGATAAAGAAAAAATCCACTCGTTTATCACTCTTACCGACCAGCATGCTCTACAACAAGCCGCTGCCGTGGATGCAGACCTGGCAGCAGGAAAAGATCCCGGTCCGCTTGCGGGAGTGCCGTTTACCGTCAAGGATATTTTTTGCGTAAAGGGCACGCCCTCTACTGCCGCCTCACGCATTCTGGCGAACTTTAAATCGCCGTACACGGCTACAGCGGTGGAGCGGATGCAAAAGGCAGGCGCAGTTATGGTAGGTAAGGTGAACCTGGATGAATTCACGTATGGTTCTTCCACTGAATCTTCCGCTTTTCAACCCAGCACCCGTAATCCCTGGGATACGCATACTGTACCGGGTGGTTCTTCCGGTGGTAGTGCAGCTTCGGTAGCTGCCGGAGAAGTACCGCTGTCGCTGGGTACGGATACTGCAGGCTCGATCCGTCAGCCAGCCGCTTTTTGCGGGGTAGTTGGCGTGAAACCGACTTACGGACGCGTTTCGCGCTATGGTTTGATTGCTTTTGCGTCCTCATTGGACTGTCCTGGCCCGGTGGCGAGAACGGTCCATGATGCAGCAGCCATGCTGCAGGTCATCGCCGGAGCAGATGTGCATGACAGTACTGCGGCAACGATTCCCGTTCCGGATTATCTGGACCGACTGGAAGCAGGGGTCAAAGGAATGCGTATCGGTCTTTCACCTGATTATTCCCGCATCGTTTTTCCGGATCCAAAGACGGGTGAATTCCAGGAACAAGCACTGCCCGGGGAAATCGAAGCCTCTGTGCGCCATGCGGCGGAGGTTTTAGCTGCCATGGGTGCTGAAATCGTGGAAGATGTACCCATGCCGAACACTCGTTATGGCATTCCAGTTTATTTTGTAATCAGCCGGGTGGAGGCTGCTTCCAATCTGCATCGTTACGACGGTGTTAAATATGGCTTGCGCACCGACCAACCCTATACCGATTTGCGTCAGATGTATAAATTATCGCGCAACCAGGGTTTTGGATTGCAACCCAAGCTACGCATTTTGATGGGCATGTATGTCAGTGCAGCACAATACAGCGAACAATACTACCAGCGCGCTCTCCGCGTCCGCACCATGATACGGCGAGATTTTGAAACGGTTTTCGATCCGGCCGGAAAATACCGTCTGGACGCGTTGTTGACCCCCACGACCCCGACCACTGCTTTTGAGATGGATGCCGTTTACGGCGATTCGGTATTGATGCAATATGCCGACCAGTTAACCGTACCAGCGAATCACGCGGGTATTCCGGGGCTTTCACTGCCCGGCGGTCTGGATACAAAAGAGCTTCCGATTGGCATTCAGCTTTTGGGCGCAGATTACAGCGAACAGAAACTCTTCCAGATTGGACGAGCTTATGAAATGGTGACTGAAAACGAGGATTGGCGCAAGGTCAAACCGAAAGCGTTGCGTTAAAAGGATTAGACAGGGAGCGACGAGGAATCGATCCAGGTAAAAGATGATCATCAATTCCCGGCTCAAAAAGGTTTCTTTGGTCTCGATTGCCAGCGTGTTGATATTGGTTCTTTCTGCTTGCCAGTTCTCACGAACGATTTCTGCCATGATGGCCCTTTCAACGGTGACGACCTTAACTGCGACGGTGGTTGTGGTGCCCACGATGACACCGACCTCGACGGTAATGCCAACAATTACAGATACCTACACCTTGACACCGATAATGACTGCGACTTTAACAGCTACTCCGACTCGGACTCCGGCACCTACGCGCAAACCTGCTGCAACCAAAACGGGTACGGTTGGCAGCGCAGCAAGCTGTAACGGAGGGAATGCTTCCTTTGAGACGCAAGTGCGATCCTTGATCAATGATGACCGGGCTAATGCCGGGGTACCGGCTTTAAGTAACAATGGTTCACTGGCCAGTGCTGCCCGTGGTCATAGTAAGGATATGGCGATCAATAATTACATGAGCCACACCGGTTCGGACGGGTCCGGGCCGGACCAACGAATCCAGGCTGCAGGGTACTCATTCTCAGCCTATGGCGAAACCATCTTTGGTGGTAACGGGCCTTATAACTCCCCATATTCAGCAGTCAGTGGCTGGATGGGGAGTACTGACCATCGTGAAATCATGTTGAGCAGCACTTATATCGATGTGGGCATCGGATACTGGTGCAACCCGAGCAACCCTTTTGGTTATTTCACCGCGGATTTTGGAAGGCGATAATCAGTACTTTGAATGAATTGGTAGCAAAATAAAGATTTGGATTTACAAGAGGACTCATGACAGAATACGAACCGGTAATTGGGCTGGAAACACACATACAACTCAACACGACTACGAAGATCTTCTGTTCGTGTAAAGCAGATAGCTGGTTTGACCCTCCAAACACTAATATTTGCCCGGTTTGCTGCGGGCTGCCGGGAGTATTACCGGTATTGAACAAGGCTGTGGTCGAAAAAGCAGTGATATTGGCAAATGCCATGCACTCAGAAATTCGCCCGCTCTCATTCTTCGACCGGAAGAATTATTTCTACCCCGATCTACCTAAAGGGTACCAAATCTCGCAATTCGACCAATCTTTGGGAAAAGGCGGATATTTAGAGCTACCCATTCCGGCAGCAGCTGCTGCGGATAAGCAGGCTTACGTGCGTAGAGTTTCCATCTGGAAGTTGCATATCGAAGAGGACGCCGGCAAGACCAAGAATACCGGCTCGCGGCGATTCATCGATTTCAACCGATGTGGAGTTCCACTTGTCGAGATGGTGACCGGGCCTGATCTGCGTACTGCCGACGAGGCCGCCCAGTATTTGATACGGTTACGGCAACTGTTGCGCTGGCTGGGTATTTCAGAAGCCGACATGGAGAAGGGGCACTTACGTTGCGACGCGAATGTCTCCATCCGCCAAAAAGGGGAGACCGTTCTCAACCCCAAGACCGAGATCAAGAACGTCAATTCCATCGATGCCGTGCGCGATGCCATTGACAAGGAAATCGAGCGACAGATTCGCGAAGTGGAGGCGGGACACTCCATCGAGGCCTGGACGCTGGAATGGGATGAAGATACCAGTACACTGAAGAAAATGCGCTCCAAAGAGACTGAAGCCGATTACCGTTACTTTCGCGAACCGGATTTACTTCCCATCCGCATGACTGAGGAGTGGAAAGTCCAAATTCTGGCCAACTTTCCGGAATTGCCACTGGTACGGAAAGCCCGTTTCGTCGAGCAATATGGGTTGCCGGAATACGACGCGGATATCCTCACCTCAGAACGCAACCTCTCGGATTACTTCGAGACGGCCGTCAAGGCTTATGGAAGCGATCCGAAAAAGGTCTCGAACTGGCTGATGAACGATGTGTTACGCATGATCAACGAGCAGGGGTTAAAACCGGCGGAGATGAAATTAACCCCCCAGACGTTGGCTGAAATTCTGAAGCTGGTGGATGCCGGGTCGATCAATATCAGTACCGGAAAGGCACTCCTCGAAAAGGTGCAAAGCAGCGGTAAAGTGCCATCTCAAATCGTCAATGACGAGGGACTGGCCAGAGTTAGCGAGGATGGAGCAATTCGGACCGTGTGCCAGGAAGTACTGGCTGAAGCTCCCAATGAAGTTGCGGCGTATAAAGCCGGCAAGGTGACCTTGATCGGCTGGTTCGTGGGCTCCGTGATGAAGAAGATGCGCGGTAAAGCCGACGCGGCATTGGCGCGGACGATCCTCGAAGAGCTTTTGAAGTGAAGGCGGTTCACTAATTTACACTGATTAGAAAAACAAATTTCACAAAAAAACCGAATTTATAAATCGAAGAACCTGGGATAAGTTGAAACCAGGTTCTTTTAAAAATAAGCACTTTTTATATGCATTCGTATTCATTCGCGAATGGAGCTTTTATTTCCAGGCGGCAGCCATACGCTGGTAAGTGTCTTCAAGTTCTTCGGGTAAGACACGAGTTTCTCCGACGGTGGACATGAAGTTTGTGTCGCCGTTCCAGCGAGGCACGATGTGGATGTGCATGTGCTCGGCGATACCCGCGCCAGCGGCCGTGCCAAGGTTGATGCCGACGTTGAATCCCTGCGGTTTATACACCTTGCGGATGATTTTGACGGTTTCGTTGACCAGTTCCATCATTTCAGCGCGCACCGCAAGGTCAAAATTTTCCAGGCTGGGGTGATGTTCAAAGGGGACGATCATCAAATGGCCGGTGGTATAGGGAAAGCGATTGAGGATTACGTAGGCTCTCTGCCCACGGTGAATGATCAGATTCTCTGGCCCATCTGTCAGCGTAGGGGCAGTGCAAAAGACACATTTGCCCGGATTTTCATAATCGGTAATATATTTCATACGCCAGGGTGACCAAAGTGTTTCCATGAATCTATCCTCTAATCAACAATGATGTTATTGTACACTTTTTCTCCTAGAATCGCGTTGGAAGAGAGGTTCGGATTAATGACTGGCATAAGGTAAAATTAACGAGATAATGGAAAGATGTTTCTTTTATTCGTAGCTTTCAGGATGATAGGTCTGCTCTAGTGCTGTGTCAAACCTATTTACGTGTTTGACATAGTACCAGATGGGAGCAAGAATGAACACAAAAATCCGATTAATGATTGTTGACGATTACCCGGTAGTGATCAGTGGGCTAACGGCCATGTTCAAGGGCCATCCCGAAATCGAGGTTGTGGGCGTTGCCAGCACTGGCAAAAGGGCTGTAGAACTGGCATTGCAGTTACACCCCGAAGTGATCTTGATGAATGTGGCCATGCCGGAGATGGACGGCATCGAAGCCACACGGCTCATCAAAAAAGGGTTCCCCGACACGAACATCCTCATGTTCTCGGGGTTGACCAGCAATGATAAAGTGATGCCGGCTCTGAATGCCGGAGCGATCGGTTACATCTTGAAAAATGCCAGTGAAAAAGAACTAGTCGAAGCGATCCAGCAAGTGTCACGCGGCGAGGCGTGGCTGAATCCGGCGGTGATCGGGCACGTGCTCAAACAGATTAACAACGCCGAGGAGCAGGAAGGATTGATCGAAAAGCTGACCGAACGTGAGCTGGATGTGTTGAAATACATGGCCCGCGGGTACAGCAATCAGGATATCGCCCGCTTGATGGTGGTCAGCGCGGCCACTGTGCATTCACACGTCAGCCGCATCCTGGCGAAGTTGGAAGTATCGAGCCGCACGCAGGCGGTCATCTATGCGATGCGCGCCGGAGTGGTCACTGCGTTCGACGAAGATCCCAGCAATGAAGACAACAAAATCCCCAGTTCTTTCCGTTGAATTTTCATTTCAGAACTCAGCCTCATTAAAAAGGTTGAGATCCCTTTCAACCTTTTTAGGGTTCAAGAGAAACGGTTATCAGAGTATAACCAAGTAGAGTGACATCATTTTTGATTAATTCAGTTCTAAAAGTAAAAAGGACAGTTTGATCGGGAGGACAAAATGATCAATGGAATGGTTCGAAGTTGGATGTCTTCGCCAGTCATCACCGTGACCCCTGAGACCAGCCTAACTGAAGCGCGCAAGATCATCGACGAGAAGAAAATCCGCGCGTTGCCGGTAACTAAAAATGGAAAACTGGTGGGAATCATCACCAAGCGGGGATTGCTGCGTTTCGACCTGACCATTCTGGAAAATGACTCGTGGAATCAGGGAATGGAAGTGAAGCAACAATCGGTGGGAGAGGTAATGACCCTCAAACCGATCACGCTGACACCTGAAACGCTGATCCCAAAGGCAGCCCGCATCATGCTGGAAAACAAGATCACGGCCTTGCCAGTGGTCGAGGACAGCGAACTGGTGGGGATCCTCACCAACTCTGACCTGCTGCGGTTCATCCTGGCTGAATTCCCGGGATTGCAGAAGGACTTGCGGGTGAGGGATTATATGACCGATGGCGTGGTGACGATCGATGAAGAAACCACCCTGCTCGAATCACATCGTTTGATGGGCACCAAGCGCATCCGTTCTTTACCAGTGATGAGAGATGGGGCTCTGGTGGGATTGGTCACCCGAACCGACCTGATGAGCAGTGATCCTTCGCGTCTGACGCGCAGGAATCAGGAACTCTCGGTAAAACTACTGACCCAACCGGTGAAGAAACTCATGACCAAAGAAGTGCTGACGGTCACGCCGGAGACCGAGTTGACCAGGGCAGCGGCGCTCATGCACGACCACAAAATCCATGCACTAGCGGTGCTGGATGGCGAGAAGAAGTTAGTCGGGATCATTACCGAAAGCGATCTGTTCCTGATGATCGTGCAAAAATTCAACTGATTTAGAAAGATCACAAAATACAGGCGGTCAAAAGAAAGCTGCGGGGGTAGGCTGTTGACATGCTTAATCAAGCAAGGTATGCTTGTGCCATGCAGCAGGGCACCCTTTTTTCGTCCATATCCATCTCTGTCGGTGATGTGACGCGCTACCTACATGAACTGCTGGATAGCGATGACCTACTACGCGACGTGTGGGTGATGGGCGAAGTCTCCAATGCTTCGACGCCAGCCTCGGGCCATCTCTACTTTACCTTGAAAGATGCGACCGCCACACTCAAGTGCGTGATGTGGAAACCGCAGGTGATGAGATTGCGTTTCCCGTTGCGGGCGGGGATGGCGGTGGAAGCGCACGGCGCCATCAGCGTGTACGAACAGGGCGGGCAGTACCAGCTTTATGCGGATACGATCCGGCCAGTCGGCGAAGGCGCACTGTATCAAGAATTCCTGCTGCTCAAAAATAAACTGGAATCCGAGGGCTTGTTCGACAACGAACGCAAACGAGCGATCCCGACGGCTCCGATGAAGATCGGCATCATCACTTCGCCTACTGGGGCAGCCTTGCAGGATATGCTTAACACGCTGCGGCGTCGCTATCCGCTGGCTGAGGTATTGATCGCTCCGGCGGCGGTGCAGGGGGAGGCGGCTCCGGCCGAACTGGTAAGCGCCCTACAACGCTTGAACGCCGAACCGGGAATAGACGTGATCCTGATCGCGCGGGGGGGCGGCTCACTGGAAGACCTATGGGCCTTCAACGATGAGGACGTGGTGCGAGGGGTGGCAGGTTCGAGCGTACCAGTGATCAGCGGGGTGGGGCACGAGACGGATTTCACCCTGACCGATTTTGCGGCTGATCTGCGGGCGCCAACCCCGACCGCTGCAGCTGAGCTGGCCACTCCGGATAGGCAAGACCTGCGCGAACGCCTGGCGGATATGAGCGAGCGCTTGGTGGCGAGCACCGAGATGAAATTAGCGGCTGCGAGCGAAGATTGCACTCAACTAAGCAGCCGATTGGAACGAGTTTCTCCAGTCTGGGCGATCAACAATCAGCGCCAGAGGCTGGATGACCTGAGCCAGCGGGCGGGTATGGCCTGGCAAAACCGCATGCAGTACCTGCAGGTGGAAAGGAAGGGCTGGCAGCAGCGCTTGATGGGGCTCAATCCCTACTCCGTTTTGCAACGGGGATACGCCATCGTCAGCAAGATCGACGGACAGGTGATCCACAGCCAAACGCAAGTAGCGCTACAAACAGAGCTCAAGATCCAGGTAGCGGATGGAAAATTCAAGGCCCGAGTTACCGAGACAGCCTCAGGAGAAGAAAGATGAAAAATCAGACCAAAGACGACCTCAAGGCGTTGAGTTACGAGCAGGCTTTTCAGGAACTGGAGCAAATCGTGGAGAAACTGGAAAACGATCCTGGATCGCTGGATGAAAACATGGCGTTGTTCGAGCGCGGACAGAAGCTCTCACAATATTGCACCGGGTTGCTCGAAAAAGCGGAGTTGAAGGTGCGGGAATTGAATGCGGCTGCACCATCCGCCAAGGAGAACGAAGCGTGAACTGGATCGTGACTTATCCTGTGTTGATGTGCACCTTTGCCGGCTGGTTGTTTTCTTCGCTGCTTAAAATCCCGTTCACTTATTTTCTGCACCGCAAGATCGACCTGAAACAGGCTTTTGGTACGGGGGGAATGCCCAGTTCGCATTCGGCGCTGATGGTCTCGACCACGCTGGGGATCGGCCTGTTCGACGGTTTCAATAGCCCGGCTTTTGCGCTGGCGATCGCGGTTTCGATGGTGGTGCTGTACGACGCCGCCGGAGTGCGCCGCCAGGCGGGTTATCATGCCGAACGCATCAACATGATCATCAAGGAATTGTTCGAGGGCAAGCCGCTGGAAGAAGACGACCTGAAAGAGATGCTCGGCCACAGCCCGCTGGAAGTGACGGGGGGGATCCTGGTGGGCATCCTGACGGCGTTGTTCGTGTGGCTGGTCTGGCCAAAATGAGGGGCGAAGCCCCCTTTTTGTTTTGTCCACGGATTGGCACGAATTTCACGTATAATGGATTAATAGAAGAAAGAACCTTTTTAGATACAAGGTCTATGCCACTAAATGATTGTGGTAATACTCGCTATCTAACGTGAGTAGTTCACTTTCAGGTATTAATTGTAAGGTTACATCTCGCATTTTTTTCAACTTCTTGTTCTTTAGAAAATTTAAGAACATAATAATATACCGTCGTGATTAACAATACTCCCATACTTCTGAGCGCATTTATCAAGTTTGACCGTATGAAATATTCATTTCTTTCATGTTTGACTTTATTATAACTTTGCCACCAGAAAGGACTTTTATCAGGTTGCCAACTACTCCAAGGTTTAAAATCTAAACCATACCTTCCTAATATTACAGGTCGATAATTATTAATTCCTTCGATCTCTTCGTTTGGCCTAATGATCTTACATATTTCTTTCGCAATCACATCGACTTCTGAACTTGACGCAAAAAGCAATTGTGCGAATTTGATAGAATAAGCGTTGCTATTTTCTTTTGAGAATTCTACATAACTAGAACATTCGACTAAATCATGTTCCAGCGCTAAAAAGTAATTCCAATGGATTAAACAATCTTTTTGTTGAATTGTCATAATCCCTCCTTTTCCTGATAACTTCAATTCTATAACAAAAATCTGCAAGTATCTCGCCTATTCGAAATTACGATTGGAGTTTTTCTCTTATATGTTTACGAGCGATTAAACGTTTATTCAATCCATGAACTCATTGGTGGACCACAGATTTACAAATACAGAAATGATATTTTAAGCAAACAAATGAATGAAGATATTAAATGTGAATTCTTAAATGCCAGTGGATGATTTCTACTTTTAAAAAATACCAAAATGGGATGTAGAGTTTATTTGATGATGTAAAGAAATAATAGATTTCTTCTAAAATCCCAATTCTTTCAAACTTTGCTCTGCACTGCGACCAGATTCTTCTCCCAGCAGCTCCTTCCAGAACTCGGGAGCGTAACGGCGTGAACGAACTGGTATTGGCATAGGAACACTCCAGCCGAGTAAGAGCACTTCTTCCTTTGGTTGTAAGTGAGACAGCATGCCGCGCAAGGAGTCTCGACCAGCCAGCCCAGAGAGAACTGCGGCGATGTCATTTTCATCCTCCAATCTGCCAGAAATTCGTGTGCCGAGCTGGGACATGACCTCGTCGTAGATCTGCGAGGGGCGCTGGTCGATGATGAGCAAGGTGACGTAATACTTGCGCATCTCGCGGGCGATGGTGCTGAAGGAGGTCTGGGCGGCCATCTCGCGGTTGAGCAACTTGTGGGCTTCCTCGACGGCGATGACCAGGGGGCGAGGTTCGGCGGCACTCTTGGTACCGTGGGAGCGGAAGGCGTTAGTCTGTTCCTCCCAGGCTTCGCGGATGCGACGGGTGAGCAGGTTGGAGACGAGCAAGTAATCGAGGTCAGACTCATAATCGCCGAAGGAAAGGATCACGTGGCGGCCAGCTTTCAGAGCCTCGATGATCTTCTTGAGTGAATTCTGGGCTATATTTGCTTCACCGCTGTACTCGATAATGTAAGGACGGTTGAAGACGCGGGTCAGCTTGCTGCGCAGACCCTCGGCGGCGGCGACGTTGACACCGGCCTCGTTGGCCCAGAAGGCCACGCTATCGGCGGCGGGGAACTTCTTGCCGTCTTCGTCAGTCTCCATTTTGCCGATGGCCATGTGCTTGAATTCGCTGAACCAACGTTCGGAACCAAAGGAATGGAGCAGGGCATCGAGGGTGGTAGGGGTGGTGTCCCGCAGGTTCAACTCGCCGCTGAGGAGTTCGATATCCTGGGGTTGGATCTCGGATTCCTTGAACTCCAGGTGAAAATCGGGGGTCTTGCCGCGGATAGTGCTGGCGCGTCCCAGGCCGACGACCTGGACGGCGGAACCGAAATGGGTCTTGAGCCCTGAGACGGACTGGCCGGTATCGGAGGAGAAGTCGTCGAAGCCGTATTCGTTGTGCATGTCGAGGACGAGCACCGAGGAGGTGTTGCGATGGATCAACCCGGCCAGCAGGATGCGGGTGAGGAAGGATTTCCCGGTGCCGGTGGCGCCGAAGATGCCGGAACTGCGCTGCACGAATTTATCCAGATCGATGCAGACGGGATGGTTCTGCTCGCGCGTGCGGCCGATCTCGAAGTAACCGTCCCGGTCGGGGGAACCGAAAATCTCCGCCACATCGCCGGCCGAGGCCAGGTAGGTGACAGCGTGGTGCGAGGGGATGGTCTTGATGGGCAACGGGCGCGGGTCTTTGGGATGCGCCTGGCGCCAGGCGGGGTAAGCGGGGGAGCCCAGATCGGGGCCGTGCTCGAGCATCAGGGCAGGCAGGACTTCGAGGTTGGTAAAAAGGGTTTGCTGCCTGAGTTTGGCCACGATATTTGGTGAAAGCTGGCGGTAAGCGGTCTCTTCGGCGTAGCGCGGGTCGAGCGAATCCAGTTGGAGGTCGGTAACCAAGCCATAGAAGAGCCAGTCGCCGCTTTCGATGACCACAAAACCACCCTCCTGAACCGTTTGCGCCGGGACGTCCAGGCGGACGAACAGGTTGGCTTTGAGGCCGCCGCCGATGATGTTGCCGATGGCCTGGCGAATTTCTGATCGAATCTTTTTCTCTTCCATTTTATGTCTCCTTGATTGCAGCGGCTCAATCGATCTCGGAAAGCGCACCCAGCACGGTCATCAGGCGGGGATAGTCGTCCTTGAGCAGGGCAATGATGGTTTCGATGGCATGCCCGGCCCAAAGGGGACCTTCGTCTGCGTGGGCGGCCAGTGCGTCACGTATGTGCACGGCCAACAACTCCGCGGCGGGCAAATCGGGGTCACCGAGCAGATGGCGCAAATAGCCGAAGCGGCCGTCAGCGGTGAAGCGGGCCAGGTCCGCGGCGCTGCAGGGCTGGATCGAATCCAGGGTCAGCGGGGGACGTGGGGGCAACAGATGAGAGACCTGCCCCTGGCGCTCGTAGCCCACGAAGACCACGCTCATCTCCAGGGGCACATTGCGGTTGCGGCGGTTATCTTCGATGACCTCTTCGCTTATGCCCTCGGTCGAGACCAACTGGCGCACCAGGCCATCATCATCGATGTGGATGTCATAGATCAGGCCGTAAATGGTGGTCTGGTCTTCGAGAGGGATGCACACCATTTCGCCAAAGGTAGGCGCGTTTGTCTGCGAGAGGCGGCAACCGACCATACACCCTTGGATGCCGGAGCGCAACAGGCGACCGATGGAAATGGGAGGAGTTACGGGAGTCGAATTTGTCATGGGTACCTCGTTCTGACGCCAACTTTCTTGTTGACCAGTTTCTCGGAATCTGCGGAAAGCGGGAGTCCGCGCTGGAGCAATTCTTTCTGGATGAGCAGTTTGAGCGCTTCGCCTTCGTCTAGTTTGACCACAGCGGTCTCGTGGGCGCGGATGAGCGCATAGGGATAGGGGTGGGCGCCACTCTGGTGGGCCTGATCGAGCAAGAGGGCGTGCAGCAGAGCGAGCGAATCCGGTGATCCCGCCACCCACAGGGGAATCTCCACGCGGGCGATGACCGGACGGGTCTCGCTGCCGACATCGAGATAGAAGAAATGCAGGGCTTTACGGCCGGTGAACTCCTTGCTGGAACGCGATTGCAAGGCAAAGACAGCCGAACGCTCGCCGGGCGAGAGCAGTGCGCGCATGAGGGCCAGGTCGCTCAGCCCTGCGAAGGGATGACTGATTCGATCCGCTGCTGCGTCCGGCCGGGCGGCCAGCTCGAGCAGATTCACCAGCAGGGCAGCGCGCGGACGATCCACGTAGCCGGCGGTGATGGCGTTCAGCAGAGCCAGATCGCTCAAGGCATCCAGATACTCCTCGAAGTAATGCTTGTACTGCGCATTTTCGCGCGGCTCGTGATAGAGCTCCAGGGGGCCGTCGGTGAGGGTGAACACAGGAGCGGGAATATCTTTGGCCAGCCTGGCCAGAATCTGGCGTTCTCTGACGTCGCGGCGCAGGTTGACCAGCTCTTCGGTGATGAGTTCGTTCTCGTCCGGGTTGCCCTCTTCGTAGATTAGTTCGGTATCGACCTCCGTGGAGGGAGCCAGTCCGCTGCCGGGTTGCATGCGGAAAACCCCCACGTTGACCACACCGTAGAAAACGGCCTCGTGCGGGTTGGGAGTGATCTGCGACCCGTCCGCGGAGAGGATGGTGCAGGCCAGCGACGTTTGAGGCGCCGGGAAATGAGCATCCAGCGGTTCAGTGACGGGGACGGCGCAGCGCAGGTTCTTCTCTTTGGCCGCGGCCTGCTCCACTTTTTGCTGCAGGCGAACGAGATTCCCTGCTTGGTCGTGGAGCAAAGCCTGGCATTGCTGCAGGCGCGAGGCCAACTCCGTCTGGCGGGAGGCGGTCGCCTCGCCTAAATGAGTGATCTGCGGGCGCAAGTTGAGATAATTTAATGGCATGATCCATTCAATCCATCGAACATTTGTTTTGATTATACAAGGAGAATGACGTTCATACAAATAATTCGGAATGAATCGCGCACAGAAAAAATGTTAATGAAACGCTAACCTGATTCTGCTTCAATACTTATGCATCCCCCTTATACTATTATCGTAAGCAATGGTCAAAAAACCCCTTGCTTGACCAGTTCATTAATTGGACTATAATACGAAGGATTAATCAGTTCTCTGATTATCTTGAGGTGTAAGTATGCCGATCTATACTTATCGGTGCGCAAATTGCGGTGTTCAATTCGACCGTACCCAAAAATTTATAGATAATCCGTTGACCCTGTGTCCGGAATGCGGTAAGAAAACCTTGCACAAGGTTTATACTCCCGTTGGCATTGTATTTAAAGGTTCCGGGTTCTATGCGACCGATCATCACTCTGCCTCCGGGCAATCATGGGCAAGCGGCGCCAAGAGCACTGACCCTGTCGAGGCGAAGAGCGAATCCAAGGAAGAGGCTAAAGGTGAGCCCAAAAACGACTCCCGAGGCGAACCCAAGGTAGAGACAAAAAAGGAAGAGGCAAAGCCCAAAGAGAGCAGCACTCCTTCCAAAAGCAGTTCTGAAAAGTCAGACAAAAATTGATTTAAAACTCATCCCCGTGCTACAACGGGGATTTTTCTTGATATACTATCATCAGTACACCTGGCAGGCGAAAAACAGGCGAATTCCCTCGATTTAACCTTCATGATAGGCCGTGCAAGTGCGCTGATAGGTTTTGATAGTGTGCAACATCTAAACTACAGTCATCACGTGAGGCAGTAAATGGCAAGTAAAAGTAATGCAATAAAGAAAAGCAGTGCTGATTCTGCAAAAAAGAACGGTGCGGGTAAACCGCACGTCTCAGCGACGCAAAGAAAAATACGGCGGCAGCAGGTGGGCATGGCCATCTTTGCACTCATCGTGGTTGTAGCCATGATGCTGTCGCTCGTTATTCGCTAATCGAGGGAGTATGCACAATCGAAAATTTTGGTATGGGCTATCAGCTCTGGTAGCAGCTTGGGTATTTGATTTCTTGTTCTGGCAAAAAACGGGGGGGATTTCATTTGTCATCTGGACGACCATCCTGCTGGGCCTGGGATATCTGCTGGCCTGGCGCGAGGGCAAAAAACCTTCTCGGTGGAGTTACGTCTTAACCGCTTTGATCCTGGGCTTCGCCTTGATCTCCGCCTGGCGCAGCGAGACGGTGACGCGGCTGACCAGCATTCTCATGGTGCTGGCGGGGCTGGTGCTGCTGGTGACAACCTTCCTAAACGGTCACTGGCTGGCTTACCGCCTGGTGGATTACATCGTCGAATTCTGGAAAACGGCCTGGGCCGGGCTCTCGCGGGGATTTGGCCTGTTCGTGCGCAATGAAGAAATCGGAAATCCTCCCAACTTGCCCGGGCAACGGAAGGGGGTCAAGCGATTGGGCTCGGTGGCGCTGGGGTTGATCATCGCCCTGCCAATCCTGGTCATCCTTGGACTGATGCTGGCTGCGGCTGACCCGATCTTCAGCGATATGGTCAAACGCCTGTTCAGCATCGAGAATTTACCTCAATACCTCTTCCGGTTCGCCTACATTGTGGTAGGGGCTTATGTACTGGTGGGGTTGTTCCTGCATGCAGTCTCTCCGCTCAAGCCGGCAGAAAAGCCGGACACGCAAAAAACGGCAATCGCCCCATTCCTGGGTGCCATCGAAGGCAATATCGTTCTGGGAGCCGTCAACCTGCTCTTTATCGCCTTCGTGATCATCCAGGTGCGTTATCTGTTCGGGGGTTCTGCCAACATCAACGAGACCGGTTATACCTATGCTGATTATGCGCGCAGAGGTTTTGGTGAGTTGGTGGGCGTGGCTATATTGAGCCTGCTGCTTTATCTGGCCTTCAATGCGATCACAAAACGCGAATCGAAACCAGCTCAAGTAGGGTTCAGCGCCCTCTCGGTGTTGCTGATTGCCAACGTGCTGGTAATTTTGGCCTCTTCTTTGATGCGATTGCTGATGTACGAAGATGCTTACGGATTTTCAGAGGTGCGTACCTATACCCACGTGTTCATCTTCTGGTTGGCCGGGTTGTTGGTAGCTGCGATCGTGCTCGAATTGATCCGCAAACGCGGATATTTTGGCCTGGCGTTGATGATCACGATCGTCGGGTACTGTGCTTCTCTGGGATTGATGAACGTGGACGGATTTGTCGCCAAAAATGACATCCAGCACGCAGCCCAGGGACATGATCTGGACGTCGAGTATCTGGCTGAGCTCACGACGGATGCTGTGCCTGCCCTGATCACAGCCTACCAGGATCCCACTCTACCCGAAACCGTACACGATGGGTTGGGTGTGCAACTAGCCTGCCGTACGCAGGGGCTTCAATACGTCCAAGAAACCGACTGGCGGGGATTCCGCTTCGGGCAGAGCCGGGCGGTTCAACTTCTGAAGCAAAACGAATCTTCGTGGAGCAAATACACCGCTCTAGTAAAAGCAGAGGATGGTTCTACGGTAATCATGGGGACGCATTCATACTGGTGCAACCCCATTCAGGTAAATGATTGAGAATAAATAAACCAGTCCCCTCGACTATCGAGGGGACTGGTTTGATCAACCTACAGGATATTGTTCCATGAATCTGCGCGTGGTATCGGCCAGGTTGTCTCCCAGAACCCGATAGGCCTGAAGTTGAATCTCGGCCGGAACCTGGCCATAAAAAGCCTGGGCAATGCCGCCGGTGATGCAGGTGAGCGTGCTGCAATCACCGCCCAGCGAGACCGCCAGGCGGATGGCGTTTTCGAAATCGGTAGAGTCGAGGAAAGCGATTATGGCTTCAGGCACCGTCTTCTGGCAGGAAATTTCATAGGCATAGGTCGGGCGAATTTCCTCCACGGTGCGGTGGAGGTCGTAGGCAAAGGTGGTCTCAAGATAAACACGAATTTGCTCTTTTGTCTGACCGGTACGGGCGAGGTAGATTGCCGCCGCAGTGGCACAGGCGCCTTTGATTCCCTCAGGATGGTTGTGGGTGACTGCGGTGTATTTTTCTGCCTGCTTGAGGGTTTTCTCGAGGCTGTCGAAGGCAAAACCAACCGGGCTGATGCGCATGGCGGCTCCATTGCCCCAAGAGTTATAGGGAACCAGATCCGAAGAGGTTGCCCAGCGGGTGAAAAAATTACCGAAACCAGCATTGGGATATTGTGCATAAAACCATTTAAGATTTTCCACGTAATCCCCATTGTTCATGAGGGTATCGGCCAGGGCAACGGTGAGCACTGAACTATCCGTAAAGTGGCAGCCAGGCGAGAAGAGTGGAAATTCTGTGGTCTTGATATTATGAAATTCGTAGACGGATCCGATAATGTCTCCAGCAATAGCTCCGATCATTTCCTTTTCCTTTCAGACAGCCGGTTTTGACCGGGTTTTCCCAACCAACCATACTTCTCAAAATCGATGGTGTTCTCCACATCAAATTCGACACCTTCGTCCTCGAGAAGACTGCGCTGCATGCCACTACCCACCCCAAAACCGTGCGGGCTAATTTTTCCGTGGGCGTTGATCACCCGCTGCCAGGGCACGTCTGTAGCAGTAGATGAATTGGCCAGCGCAGCCAGGGCAAAACCGATCATCTGGGCGGAACAGCGACCCACTATGGCAGCGATCTGGCCATAGCTGGCCACTTTTCCATAAGGAATCTGATGCACGGTATCATAGATGAGTTCGTATAGTTTCAACTCAGACATACTTTTATTATACCGACGAAAGGGAAGAGGAATGGGCTATTGTCTCAGAAAGTCTATCAATGACTTCATGGTAGAATACAAATCATGAAAAAATGGCAATTTTGGGTGGGTGTGGTCATCAGTGTCGTCTTTTTATACCTGGCGCTGAATAAATTAAATTTTGCCGATTTCGTACAGTCAATCACCCATGCCAATTACTGGTGGATCATCCCCGGCGTGGCCGTCTATTTTGTGGCAGTCTGGGCGCGTGCATGGCGTTGGCATTACCTGCTGAAACCGATCAAATCCATCAAGACAAAGGTCATGTTCCCGATCACCTGCATTGGATATATGGGCAACAACATCTACCCGGCCCGTGCTGGTGAAGTGCTGCGCGCTGTGGTTTTACGCCGCCGCGAAGGAGTTTCGATCTCTGCTTCGCTGGCAACGATTATCGTGGAACGTATCTTCGATGGCGTGGTGATGCTGGCCTTCGTTTTCGTCAATCTGGCTCAACTGGCCGCGCTCTCGAATGTTTCAATCCCGATCGGAAGCTGGAATATTACCATCAAAGGGATCGCTCTCTGGGGAAGCGTGGCTTTCTTTGGAGCGCTGGTGCTATTTCTCCTGGCTGCCATGTTCCCCAAAGTTAGTTCTCGGTTCTTCAAATGGTTGATCGACCACCTCCTACCGGTGCGCATCCGCGCCAACAGCACGATCGTGATGGACCGCTTTCTCGATGGTCTGGAATCGCTGCGTACTCCGGGAAACATCTTGATGGTGTTTCTGACCTCTGTCATTATCTGGCTTCTGGAGACGGTAAAATACTGGTTCGTCATGCACGCCTTTGGTTTTCATGCCAGTTTCTTCACTTTGATGCTGATGAATGGCGTGGTCAACCTTGCCACAACGATCCCTGCTGCCCCCGGCTATATCGGCACTTTTGATGCACCAGGCATCGCCATCCTCATGGCCTCCGGCGTCCCGCAAGCCATCGCTACCGGGTATACGCTGGTCTTGCATGTAGCATTATGGGTGCCGATCACGGTATTAGGAGCTTATTTCATGACGCGCGAGGGTATCAAGTGGAGTGATTCCATGCGCAGGGAAATAGATCAAAGCCCGGTTCAACCTGAACCATGAGCCTGTTTTTCCTGTGAATCTCAGCGGAGGAAAATGACAACAAAAAAGATTGCGATCATCGGCGCTGGTTTTGGTGGGCTTTCGGCGGCGTTCGACCTTGTGCGTGCCGGCCACGAGGTCACCATTTTCGAGGGGTCCGATCACCCTGGCGGCCTGGCTGCCGGCTTCAAGAGCCTCGAATGGGAGTGGTCGGTGGAGAAGTTCTACCACCACTGGTTTACCTCTGATCATGACATGTTCGAGATCATCGGCGAACTGGGATTGCAAGACAAAGTGATTCGCCGCACCCCCAAGACAGTGATGTATTACAAGGGCAAATTTTATCCTTTCGATTCCATTCCGGCTGCGTTGATGTATCCGGGCCTGAGCTGGCCGAACAAGATCCGCTTTGGCTTCGTGGGTATGTACCTGCGCCTGACCAATAATTGGAAACCGATGGAAGCCACCACGGTAGATGCATGGATGCGCAAATGGGCCGGAAATAAAGTTTATGAAGAAATGTGGGAACCCATGCTCGTCGGTAAATTCGGCGAGCGGTTTGCCCATCAGGTGAACATGGCCTGGATGTGGGCACGGATGCACGCCCGTACCACCAGCCTGGTGACTTATGCCGGGGGTTTTCAAACCTTCGCCGAGGACTTTGTCCGCCTTTTGCAGGAAAAAGGTGTACACATCCTCTACAACACCAAAGTGGATGCCATCGAAGCCAGGGACGGTAAGGTGCAATTGACCATTGGCGGAAAGCAATTCCTGTTCGACCAGGCGCTTGTCACCGTTTCCCCGGCGCAGTTAGCCGGCATAGCTCCAGGGTTGAGTGAGAATTACCTGAAAGGACTGCTCGAGCTACAGCATCTGGGTGCAGTGGTCATGGTGGTCTCGCTTAAGCACCAGCTCTCGCGGGAGGGCTATTACTGGTACAACCTGCCTAAAAAAGAAGGCTACCCATTCCTGGCGTTGGTGGAACACACCAACTTCATGGATAAAGAACATTACAACAATGAGCACATCATCTACTGCGGCGACTACCTCGAAAATGATCACGAATATTTCAAGTTCAGCCAGGATGAATTGCTGCAGCGCTTCATCCCCAGCTTTAAACGCATCAACCCCGAGTTCAGTCCTGATTGGATCAACCAGGCCTGGTTGTTCAAGGCCAATTATGCACAGCCGGTGCCCTTCCTCAACCATTCCAGAAATATTCCGGCCATCCAGACACCCATCCCGGGATTATTTTTTGCCAGCATGTCACAGGTTTACCCCTGGGACAGGGGGACCAATTTTGCAGTCGAGATCGCCAGGCGCGCAGCCAAGCAGATGATGGCGGAATAAGATACGAGTTTCCTAACATCCTGTTCTAATTTCGAACAGGATGTTAATTTTTAACAAAGGGCTGTAAAAAACAGGTTAGAAATATTAAATAAGGGTGATGACGATTTTGGTGTCAGGATATATAAAAACAAATATGTCCGACAAATGAAATTCTTTGAATTTATTAACCATATTCGGTACTAAGGGCTGTATATGCTTATGAAACGCCATATATGGGGGGTTGTGATTTCTCGCACAGTACGGGTTTGGTAGATAATAATCAGAATCGACATCCCCGGCAATGGTGTTTCTAATGTTTCTTTAAGGTTAATTTTCTTAAAAATCCATTTTTCTTTAAGCGGTCGTAGGGTATTCGTATTGTCGTGACGCGTCGTTTCTGTTAGAATGTTTCTATCAATCCTACAGAGCATTCTATCGTCGGCTCTGATGACAGCAACGCAAGAAATAATTAGAATAGCAGAATATCTTTACCCACGCGCATTTTTATGGGTTGGTATTTTTTATCTCCCCTCCAGGGGGAAATCTTACAAAGGAGGTAGGCTTTCATGAATGCTCAGACGGCCTGGCAGGCAGCTATTGGACAACTTCAAATGGAAATGTCGAAAGCCTCCTTTGAGACCTGGGTACGCTCCACTGAAGTGGTGAAATACGAGGAGGGCCTGTTTACGATCGGGGTACAAAATGCTTATGCCCGCGATTGGTTGGAAAAACGCCTGACCAGTTCCATCAGCCGAATTCTGGGTGGTTTGATGGATAGCCCTCAAAACGTGGAATTCATCGTCCATCATAAAGAATATGAAGAACCTGCTCAAGAAGACGTTACACCAGTAACTACACAAATCTCTTTCTCCACTCCAGTTTCCAATCCCGTTCCGGCTGCCGGGATGGTCATGAATTCGCGCTATACCTTCGATAATTTTGTGGTCGGATCCTGCAACCGGCTTGCCCAGGCAGCCTGTGTGGCGGTGGCAGAAAACCCTGCTCACGCGTATAATCCCCTGTTCGTTTATGGCGGGGTCGGGCTGGGAAAGACGCATTTACTCTACGCCATCGGAAACCTGGCGCGCCAGCAAGGCAAACAGGTGATGTATGTCACCTCGGAAGAATTTGCCAACGAACTGATCAATTCCATCCGCACCCACAATACCCAAGCGTTCAGAGATCGCTACCGGTTTATCGATGTTTTGCTGATCGATGATATCCAGTTCATTGCCGGCAAGGAATCGACCCAGGAAGAGTTCTTCCATACCTTCAACAGCCTGCACAGCCAGGAAAAGCAAATCGTGATCTCATCGGACCGCCCGCCAAAGGCTATGAGCACCCTTGAAGAACGGTTGCGCTCCCGCTTCGAAGGGGGGCTAATCGCCGATATCCAGCCGCCGGATGTGGAAACGCGGATCGCCATCCTGCGTTCCAAAGCCGAGCGCATGCGTCGCGAGGTGTCGAATGAGATATTGAATTACGTTGCCCATCAATTCCAATCGAATATCAGGGAACTGGAAGGGGCATTAAACCGCGTACTGGCGTACTCCGATCTGCGCGGTAAAGCGTTAACGATCGAATTATGTGAAACAGCCTTGACCGATCTGATCCCACAGCATAATCAGTTCGAACCCGGCAGAGTCGTGGATGTGGTGGCCTCAGTATTCGGCATCAGCCGCGAGAAGTTGCTCAGCAGAGAACGCACTCGTGAAGTGGCCCTTCCTCGGCAAGTGGTAATGTATCTGTTGCGCGAAGAGGCCAATATCTCCTTGCCTCAAATCGGTGAGGTTCTAGGTGGGCGTGACCATACAACGGTTATCTACGCTTGCGAAAAGGTGGCAGTTTTGATCGAACGCGATGACCAACTACGTAAACAAATCACCCAAATTCGCGAAACCCTATACGGGCGTCATTCCGCATATTGATCTATTTTTCTTATCCAGAATTAACCAAATTAGGTTATAATAATTATATAAATTGAACTCATCAAGTATGGGCGGATATGCTCACTTGTTCTGGCTAAAGAAGTTTACTTTGCAGTGTTGTACAGTTTTCGGGATCTTGCATCTACAATTGTATTCGTTTTGACCCTGGCCAAAGCACTTCGCCGGGGTTATTTTTATAAATTTGAAACTTTTTCCATGGCCTGTTTCAGGTTCATGGTTTTGATATAAGGAAGGTTAATAGAATGAAGAATCGTCCATTAAGGATAATTCCCCTGGGGGGTCTTGGGGAAGTGGGGGCGAACATGATGGTGTACGAATATGACGACCAGTTGATGGTCGTGGACACCGGCTTAATGTTCCCCGAAAACGATATGCTAGGGATCGATTACATCATCCCGGATATCAGTTATTTGAAGGCGCGGCGGGATAAAGTGAAAGGGATCGTCATCACTCATGGTCATGAGGACCATACCGGCGCCATCCGTCACGTGCTCGAAGAGATTCAAGCACCCATTTATTCCACGCCGTTGACGCAGGGACTGCTGGAAGTCAAGCTGGCCCGCAACGGAATGGCTCAACGGGCACAATTGCACACGATCCATGCGGGAGATAACCGCAAGATCGGGCCGTTCTCGGTGGATTTTTTCCATGTCTGCCATTCCATCCCGGATTCGGTAGGTCTGGGAATCGATACCCCGGCCGGCCTGATCGTCCACACGGGGGACTATAAATTCGATCATACCCCGGTAGATAACTGGCCGACGGATTATGCCAAGCTGGCTGAATTCCAACGCCGCGGTGTGTTGGCTCTTCTGGCTGATTCGACCAACGCAGAACGCGCCGGGTGGACACCCTCCGAACGAGTGGTGGATGCCGCCTTCGACAAGGTCTTCCGCGAAGCCAAAGGCCGCATCATCATCGCCAGCTTTGCTTCGTTGATCTCGCGTATGCAGCAGGTGGCTGAAGCAGCCGAACGCTATGGGCGGAAAATGGCCTTTGCCGGTACCAGCATGGTCGACAATGCAAAAATAGCCCAGAAGCTCGATTATCTCGAAATTCCGAGTTCCACTTTGATCAGTCTGGATGAAGCCCTTAACCGCAAAGATCAGGATGTCGTGTTGATGTGCACCGGGTCTCAGGGTGAACCTACATCTATTCTGGGCAAACTTTCGATGGGATCTCATCGAATATTCGACATCAAGACGGGAGATACCGTGGTTCTCTCCTCGCATCCCATCCCGGGTAACGAGGAAAACGTCTACCGCACCATCAACCGCCTGTTCGAACGCGGTGCCAACGTCATCTACGAAACCATCGCTCCAGTGCACGTTTCCGGCCACGCCAGCCAGGAAGAAATGAAGCTGATGATGCACTTGACCCAGCCGAAATATTTCATCCCCATCCATGGCGAGTTACGCCAGTTGAAGCGCCACGCGGCGCTGGCTGCCGAAGTCGGCATTCCCCAGGAGAATATCTCGGTGGTCTTGAACGGCCAACCGGTGGAATTCTTCGAAGGCAAGATGCGACTGGGCAAGATCGTGCCTACCTCGTACGTGTTCGTGGATGGCTCCAGCGTGGGTGAAGTCGGTCCGGACGTGATGCACGAACGCGAGGAACTTTCGCAGGAAGGCATGATGATCGTGAACCTGGCGGTGGATAAATTCACCGGTAAGCTCAATCGTGCGCCAGAAGTCATCAGCCGCGGATTTATCGCGATGCGCGACTCCAACAGCCTGATGGACGGGATCCGAACCCGCATCAGCGAGACAGCAGCCAAAGCCAACGGTAGCATGCAGAAAGACGTGGAACAGGCAGTGGGTAATTATCTCTATTCAGAGACCCACCGTCGCCCAATGATCTTCGTCAACGTGTTTAAAGCGTAACCATCTGTCCACGAATTACACTAATTTTTCATAGTTAGAACAGATCAATGTAATAAAAAGAGCACTGGTTTCCCTAAACGGAAAATAGCGCTCTTTTGTTTTATCTATTCGGTCAATTAGAGGATAGCAGATCGTTGGAGATCATGCGGTCAATCTTGCCCATGGGATAGTCATTGAGCTGCTGTGGAGTCACCCAGGCCAGTTCACTGGCAACCAGAGCCTGGGGTTCGCCTTCGCTGATCCGGGCATGGAAGGCTTGCAGAGTGACCTTGAAGTGCGTGTAAGCATGTTTGTACTGGCCCAACCTTTCCTCCACCTGAATGGGTACGCCCAACTCTTCACTGATCTCGCGCTGCAACGCAATTTCGGGGGTTTCGCCGGGTTCGATCTTGCCGCCGGGAAATTCCCACAGCCCTCCCAGCAGGCCTTTGGAAGGGCGACGCTGAATGAGTACCCGATCACCGCTGTGCAGCACCGCCCCCACGACCTGATAATGGGGGATGGGTTTCTTTTCGGTCATTAGCGGGCGTTCTTCCTGCAAGCCAAGCTGTCTGGCCTGACACAGGCCGGAAACCGGACAGCGCGGGCATTGCGGCGAGCGCGGAGTACAAAGCGTGGCACCCAAATCCATCATAGCTTGGTTATACTCCCCGGCCTGGCCACGGGGGAGGAACTGTTCGGCTTTTTGCCAGAGTACTTTTTCTCCGGCAGGAGTATCGACCGGAACCTCAAGATTCAGCGCCCGGCTCAGTACGCGTTTGACATTGCCATCCAGTACCGCTTCATCTTGACCAAAGGCGATCGAGGCGATAGCCGCGGCCGTATAACGCCCCAAGCCGGGTAGCTTTTCAAGATCGGCGCGGGTCGATGGAATCTGCCCGATATTTTGATCCATAACGATGCGGGCTGCTTTGAGCAGCGAGCGGGCACGTGAGTAATAACCCAGGCCTTCCCAGGCGTTGAGCACGTCCTGTTCCCGGCTGCTCGCCAGAGCAAAAAGGGTGGGGAAAAGAACCATCCATTTTTGAAAATAGGGAATAACGGTTTCGACGCGGGTCTGCTGAAGCATGATCTCAGAAACCCAGGTCGCGTAAGGGTCATGAATACCACGCCAGGGAAGCTGGCGGGCGTTTTTGCGATACCAGACTAAAATCGCCTGGCTGAAAGATTCTTCCATTGGGGTTAAAGTTGAAAACCAGGACGAGCTTCGATGACCTTTTGACTGTAGTTCTGAACGAAACTCAACAGGTGATCATACAAAGATTCCCATTCAGGGGAACACAACAACTGGCGGGAACGATTGACATTGGGAAACAAAGCCCCGACCATGATCTGTGGGCCCCTGCCATAAACGGTCGCCCAGGCATCTGTAAGCTCGGCTCCCAGGCGTTGAATACCGGGAATGAACTCACGGATGACAAATTCGAAATACTCCTGTTCGTGCTCAGGTTTGATATCCCAGGTCATCAACAATTTCACAGCCATGCAGTTCTCCCGTATCAACTATTCTTTTGATAATCCAGAATAACGACTTTGGTTTCTTCCGGTAACGAAGAGGCATTGGGAATCTTCAAAGAAGGCATGACTTCGGGGTTAGATAAGCCGATTTCCTTGAGGAATTTACTCAGGGGGTCAAGTTTCTGTTGCGTATTCCCGGTAGCCGGGGTCGCGTAATGCATGGGGATGACGATGCTGGGTTCCAGGAGACTGATGATCTCAACAGCTTTGTTGGCATTCAGCCCGCCACCATCCCCGACCGGGATAAGGGCAACCTGGATCGGGCCAAAATCTTCCACTTCTGACTGACTGGGAATGCGGTTCAAATCACCCAGGTGGAGAACATTGATCCCGTTGAAGTCGAACAAATAGAGGGTATTGCGCAACTCACTATCGGCCTTTTTGACATGGCCGTTGGTCTGGATGCCGGTGACGAAGACGCCGCCGATCTCGAACTCTCCCGGACCATCAATCACGTAGGCATCCCCTTTGACAGCATTCACGAAATTGTGACCCGGCGTATCATGACTGATGGTAACGATATCGGCTTTCAATTTAAGGGGTTCGTAACCCACCTGGCGATGATCGTAAGGATCCGTCACCACAGTGGCCAAACCTCTCTCAGTCATTTTAAAACAAGAATGTCCATACCAGGTTATTTCCATGAATCCTCCGTAATCTGGTACGATTATACCTTAAAGACCTTATGAGCCGTAAATTGTCGCCACATTGACAATCGAATCGACCGTCGGAGATAGTTTAATTCTTTTGAGGAACGGTCAGAAACAGGTTATCCGTATGATTATTTCACTTAAGCGTCTGGCAAGCCTATTTACCCATCCGCGAGAATATTTTGCCGGACAGGATATTTCCATCCTGGACGGGTTCATCGTGATCATCCTCCTTTTTCTGGCTACTTTTTTTCAAAAGCTGGTCTGGGTGGGACCAGGGTCACCGGCTGTATCTCCCTTACCGGCGCTCGGTCAGGCTGCGATCAATAGCTTCATGGTCTGGTCACTGTATTGTATTTTCTTCTTCGCAGTGGCCGGGATCTTCAGGAAGAGTACAAACATTGTTAAACTAAGCGGGATGGTAGGCGCTGCCGGGCTTCCCCTGGTGATCAGTACACTATTGTCAGGGTTGAGCTGGTGGGTAGTCTCTCTGGCAAATCTAACTCCAAATATAGCGCAATGGTTGTTCATTCAAAATGGATTGAGTTGGCTAGGCCTGGTTCTAAGTTGGCCGGGACTTTTGGGCTTCTTTCTACTCAGGGATGGCTTGAAGCTGCCGAAAGGTTGGTCGATTGCTTTGATCGTAGCAGCTTTCGGTTTATTAATTGTCGCGAAGTTCATCGCCTTCATTTGAAAACGACTGTTATTTAGGTGAAGATTGGATTTTCTTCTGGTAATCGTTTTCCAGCAGTAGAATGGTTGAATTGATCAAGCCAAGCAAGTCGCCGGCATTCTTCAGATTGCCTCCTGCCGTCTGGCTTTCTATTTCTTGAGCTGCTTGACGGATGGAGGAGATTTCGAAATTGGCTGCAGCGCCCTTGATGGTATGGCTGATAAATTCGACCTTGGCGAGATCCTGAATACTGATCGCATTTTCGAGTTCAAAAGCAGATTTTTTCAAGTGGATGATAAAAGCACCCATAAATTCATAGAAAGTGGCCTCGCTATCCCCGAACCGTGGCAGGGCTGCTTGTAGATCATAAAGAGGAGCCGGGGTTCCCAGTTCAGGTTTTGCCTGCACAGCAGGCTGTATTTCGTTTTTCGCCGCTTCCTGATAGGCCAAGACGTATTTATTCACCATCGTTAGCACTTCATCTATGTTCAATGGTTTCGACAGATAGTCATTCATACCAGCCTGGATACATTTTTCGCGGTCGTCCTGGAGCGCATGAGCCGTCATGGCCACAATGGGGACTTTGCTCACTTCTCCGGATAGGGCGCGAATCTGTCTCGTGGCATCATATCCATCCAGTTCGGGCATCTGTACATCCATGAGCACCAGCGAATATTTTTTCTTTTGCACAGCCTCGACTGCCTGTTTTCCGGTCTCAGCCACATCCACTGAATAACCTACTTTTTGCAATAAGCGCAATGCCAACTTTTGATTGATCGCGTTGTCTTCAGCGAGCAAGATAGTATTTTGTTCGTGATCCACCTCAGCCAGCATGTGGCGGGTAATGATCGAAGCAGTAGGCAATTTATTTCCCACCTGTTGTTGACCCATTACTGCCAGGATGGTATTGAATAATTCCTTCTGGCGGACGGGTTTGAGCAAATAAGCGGAACCACCCAAAGATTGGAGACGGTCAGCATCTCCGCGGTGCCCCATCGAAGTGAGGATAACGACCGGGGTCTTTTGCAGATCAGGGTCGATCTTAATCTCTCGCAGCACTTCTTCCCCATCCATATCCGGCATTTGCATATCCAATAAAACCAGTCTGAAGGGTTTGCTGGAAGAAAAGCCACTTCTCAGAATCGTCAGTGCTTGTTTGCCGGAGGAAGCCTGAGTAACTTCACACCCGAAGCCGGTGACGATTTTGTTGATGATCGTGCGGTTGGTTTGATTGTCGTCACAAACCAGAATTGGCAGGTTCTTCAGGTCCATGGGGATGACCAGCGGGCGAGTTCCCTCCTGACTTGGTTTGAGGGTATTCACGGTGAACCAGAATGTGCTCCCCTGACCGGGTTCGCTTTGGACGCCTATTTCTCCCCCCATCAGTTTGACCAATTCAGCAGAAATCGCCAATCCCAAGCCAGTACCACCATATTTCCGCGTGGAAGAACTGTCGACCTGGATAAAGCGTTCAAAGATCGCTTTCTGACGATCCTGTGGAATGCCGATACCTGTATCCGTGATGCTGAACAAAAGACGGGTGTTTTCTTCTTTCTTTTCGTCGACAATGGCACGGATGACGATTTCTCCCTGCGAGGTAAACTTGATGGCATTCCCGACGAGGTTGACCAACACCTGCCTCAGGCGGGTGGGGTCTCCTTTTATGCGTGAAGGAATATCGCGGTTGACCATACAAACCATTTCCAACCCCTTCGCTTCGGCACGGGCAGCGAGTGTACGTGCTACTCCTTCGACCATGGAGCGTAAATCGAAATCGATGCTTTCAACTGTCATCTGGCCGGACTCGATTTTGGCAAAATCCAAAATTTCATTGATCAAAGTCAGGAGAGTTTCTGCGCTTTCGTTGGCGGTATTCAGATAATCACGTTGTTCGGTGTCGAGCGGCGTATCCTTGAGTAATTCGATCATGCCGATTACCCCGTTCATTGGGGTCCGGATTTCGTGGCTCATATTGGCCAGGAACTCGCTCTTCGCCTTATCCGCACTTTCTGCGGCGATTTTGGCATCCATTAACTCGGTGATGTCATGATAGATGGCCATCAGGCCGACTTTGGCTTTGCCGATGTTTACCGGCACACCAGCAACTTCGACCTCGACCAGTGATCCATCCTTGCGGGAGCGGGTGGTATAGCCATGAATTGGATTTCCCTCCTTGGTTTGTTGAGTAAAACTCGAAGCTTCATCAGGATTATTCGGAGAGATCAAACGGTCGAGGTTCTTACCCACCACTTCACTGCGAGAGTAGCCGAAAAGTTTTTCGAAGGCAGGGTTACAGGAAATGATATTCTCATTTAAATCAAGTGTGACGATTGCCACCGGGCTGTATTTCAAAACAGATTCATAATACTGATTCTGTCGCAAAATCAGGTCTTCATCCCTCTTTTGACGGGAAATATCGTGAAGAGAATAAACGAAAGCAATCTTATCGGAATCCAGGGTCACCTTTGTGCTGGACAGGCGATAAAAAGTTTCTTTGCTTTTTAGTTTACATTCCAGGTCACACAGGTTTCCTTTAGCAGGAGAGGGTACGTCAGTGGCAAAAATGGAATCAATATTCTTTCCCAGCATTTTTTGATAGGATGTATTGAGGGCATCGATGGTGGCACGATTCATCCTTTGAATTATGCCATTCGAATCTGTCAGTATCAACAGGTCGGTAATGGAATCGAATGTTGTTTCCCATTCTTTCTTCGCATTCAGGATGGCTTGTTGTACAGCTTCATTCTTTTCAAGAGCATTAGCCGGCATTTTAATCCTCGAATCGATAATTTGCATTAATGCTACCTTCATTATATAAGGTTAGAATTGAAATGCACAGTATTCGTGCGAGGTTGTATAAGAGTAGTAGAATTCTTTTCGATGTGTGATTGGCAAGTGAATTGCAATTAACGATGATGAACTGAAAGTGAGGAAGCAATGGATATCGGATGGCCTGAGATTCTTATCGTGCTGGTGATCGTGTTATTGCTATTTGGGCCGGGAAGAATTAGTAAAGTTGCGGGTGAGATCGGTTCCGGTATCCGCAATTTCAGAAAGAGCCTTGACGGGCAGGACGAAAAAAAAGAGGACAGTAAAAAAGAAGGGGACGAATCAAAGGATTCCAAAGATCAGGGATCCTCTTAGTTCTTCGTGCAGGATTAAATACAGGCAAAAATGGAAATATTTGGAATTGGGCCACTTGAATTACTCTTAATCGTATTGATTGCGTTAATCGTGCTCGGCCCAAAAGAGATGATGAAATCTGCCCAGAAGGCAGCCGCCTGGTTGCGAAAGTTCCGCCAATCTGAGATTTGGTCCTCCACAAAAGAAGTGATGGATATCCCCAAACAGGTGATGCGCGAAACAGGTCTGGATAAGGAAATTCAAGAGTTACAAAACCTGACCAAAAAAGGGGTCTCTGATTCGGTTTGGAAGCCGAACCCGGTCATAAATGCATCCCCGGAGAAAAAACCGGACGAAGTTGAACCCCAGAATTCCATTGACCCAGCCCTGCCGGAGGGGAAAGAAACAGCTGAAAACAAAAAACCGGAAGACCAGAAACAACAAGATGGCAAATAAGAATTCTGAAATGACCTTGATCGACCATATCGAGGAACTACGCCACCGATTATTAGTGGCTTTAATAGCGCTGGGGATTGGTATTGCCGGCAGTCTGGTGATCGGACAAAAGGTCGTCGAAATACTGACCATCCCGATCGGCGGATTGGCGAAGCTGCAATCCATCGAGATCACCGAGAATATCGGCGTCTACATGAGAGTATCGTTGTTGGCCGGGGTGATTCTGGCATTCCCTGTCATCATCTATGAACTTTTTTCATTTATTTTACCGGGATTGAAGCCGGGTGAAAAAAGATATGTGATCTTTTCCATCCCCCTGGCGACTATTTTCTTTGTGGGCGGCGTGGCCTTTGCCTTCTTTGTCATGCTGCCGTCTGCTTTACCCTTTTTAACGAACTTTCTGGGCGTGCAAACCAACCCGAGACTTTCCAGTTATATTAGTTTTGTCACCAACATGCTGTTCTGGGTAGGGGCAAGCTTTGAGTTACCACTCTTCGTTTACGTTCTGGCTCGCTTTGGGATCTTGACACCGAAATCGCTGTTGACCTACTGGCGGCAGGCAATCGTTATCATCGCGATCCTGGCAGCCGTAATCACGCCCACGGTCGACCCGGTAAACATGAGCTTGATGATGGCGCCCTTGATCCTTTTGTATTTTATTTCGATCCTATTTGCCTGGTTTGCCAGACGTGGAAGACCAGTCGAGCCTGAACCAGCAGAAGACGATTAATCGACGAGCCGCTTTTGTTCCAGCGAAAAAATTCGCCGCAAAATTGCCACCGACGTTGCATATGTAGAATCCATTCCCTCATACGATAAAGCCCCGGCGCCCAGGTTCTTGCCTTTACTCAGGGGAGTATCAGAGGCATAGTGCAGAATTCCGACGTCAAAAGGTAGGCCATAAAGATTCACAATTTCATTGACCGGGTGGCGGATGGGACGGAACATCTCATAGACAGCCGAAAGATACGGCCCGGCTTCCATCTCAATATCAGTATACCCATCACGGTAAACGACATCAGTCAGGCGGGCATTTTGCAAGAAAGTTCCCAATGCAGTGAGCGCTTTTTGATTGTCCAGCACCGTGCCATAGACCAGGTAGGGTTGGACATCAGTTGCGGTGAAAGCATTCTTGAAGAGGTAAGTGTTTTCGGAGTGTTCATCCTGAACGACATTCGGGATCATCACATCCCCGCGGACGCCGTTGAGCGTGGCGGCCTTACCCATGCTATACACCCCCAAAATCTCTGAAATATGCTCGGCGAGTTTCGTCAAGATATGGTATGCGCCAAGCCCCAACGGATAATCGATGTTTATGATGATGGCATCGGTTTTCTGGATGATGGATTTTAAATTTTCCATTCCATTCAGCAAACGTGGGTCTACTTTCGCAAGATCCAGGCGGTTTAATTCGATCACCTGGGTTTCGATATCGAAAGAATGTGCTGCCGGGATGCGTTTGATCCCCTGGGCGGTTTCCTGGTCCAATTGAGCTTTTATTAACTTGAATCCATCCGGGAGTTGTTGCACTTTCTTTTGAGCATAATATAAGAAATTTTCCTGATTGGAATCGGTCTTGCATTCCTGAATTTCTTTCCACTCCTGTAAGAGGGCAGCATCGCCTTTTTGCGTCAAGAGGCGGATGATCTCTGATTTATTGGATAAAGCGAAGCCAGAAAGCAAATTGACGATGCAATGAGTATTGCTTGAAATGAAGTAGACCGGCCTTTCCAGCACTTCGGGAGCTGCTTTTTCGATGTTATCCCACCAGATGCGGGTAGCGCGCCAGTATTCGCTCAAAGAACCGCTCAGCAGGCGGATACCAAATTCACAACGATTTTTAGCAATTGCGTGCAGATAGCTGGCAGATTCGAGTCCCCAGATGGTCTTCAGGCGGTTCAGGTCATCCGGAGTGATTTCGAGATATTCCGCCAGTCGGGCGAATGTTTTTTCGTTTCCCTGCATTGCCTCATCAATCACGCTGGGAGCACAGTTTTGGAGTAACAGGTTCATCTTGTTCCATTCGATCTGGTAGGCAGTCAGGACGGGGATGGCATCTTCTATATCCGATTGGCTGGCGATGTAACAGGCCAGGGTCTCATGGCCATCGAAATAACAAAGACGGCGGCGGGCTCGGGCTGAGACAGGTTGCCAATCTTCCACAGTGGAATACCCATGCCTGGCAAATACAGAGTAACTCTGCCCCAGAACGATGGATTTCACTTCGCGGATGCAATCGGGCAAACGCAGGATGGCATAGATGAACGCGGAGGTATCGGGAGAGGATTTGCGCGCGTCCATGTGCATGGAAGAATTCATACCGGCATGAACTTCTTCGAGTGTGCGGATTTGGACTTCGGTCGTCGAGCGCAATAAAGAATAGACCGTGCGCAGGTAAAGTTCGATCTCATCAGTTGTAAAACGGGGGACGATTCTCTCCATGGCTAGCCTTTCATTAACTAATTGTAGCATAGGCAGGTGAGATAAAAATGACTCCCGAAAGAAAAGGAGTCATTTATGGTCCCAATTTGTGAGGAGAACCGGGAGTTCTTTGAGTGCCCGAATTTCAGCATCCGGCCGCATCCCCGGGTCAGTGTAAACACAATCACGGTCTTTTTCTTTGTGCCGTGAAATCCAAATTGCCGGCATCCCCGCGCGATGGGCGCCAAGTACATCTGCGTCAGGCAGATCACCCACCATGACTGCTTCAGAAATACCGATGCCGAGGTTTTGAGCCGCCTGTCGGAAAATGACGGGATTGGGTTTGCGAATCCCTTCGCTGGCAGAGATAAGGATGGTCGAAAAATAGGGGCGCAGGCGATGATTATCGATCAAATTATTCACATCCCAGGCGCTGGCAGCATTCGAGATCAACCCCAGCCGAAACCGGTGATCCGACAACCATTGCAGTGTTTCGTAAGTGTCATCCTCGATCAGCCAGTACTTTTCTGTGGTCAGGTACATGGCCTGTACGGCCCGTTCGTACTCTTCATTCGGAATGACAGCTTGCTTGTGTTCGGTGAGGATTTCCTTGATGATGCTTTCGATTGGGCGCTCCAAAAAATCTAGGTCCCGCTGGCGATAATACCTTTGAATTTTCTGGTCGAATTCGGCAACGAAAGCCGTGGGATCGATTTTGCACCCGGCATTTAATAAATGGTTGGCCAGAACAAGATATGATTCCAGACTGCGCTCGTAGAAATCGCTGGAGAAATAAATCAAGGTATAACCAAGGTCGAAAAAGATGGCCTTGAAGGGACTTAATTCGTTGTTCATACGTCGAACGAACTCCTGACTGCAGTTATTTTACCTGAAATAAATTGCGCAAATCGATGATATTAACCCTCTTTCAGGTCAATAGCTGCGGGTTGAATCCACCCTGTTCAATAACGGCTCTCCATGAAGGTAACGCCGTAAATTTTCAGCGAACATCATGCCGGCCCTTTCTTTGTAAATTGGGCTAAAGCCGGAGATATGCGGAGTAAGAATGACGTTGGAAAGCTTCCACAATGCATTTTCTGCCGGCAACGGTTCCCGGCTAAATACATCCAAAACTGCCCCGGCAATCGTCTTTTCGGTCAGGGCCTGGTAAAGAGCTGCTTCATCCACAATGCCACCGCGGCTGACCACGATCAAATAAGAGCCGGGTTTCATGGCACGGATTTCTTCTTCGCCAAAGCTACCACGGGTTTGAGCCGTTAACGGTAACAAAATCACTACGAAGTCGCATTCCTTGACCATTGATTTCATCGCCTGGATCGGGTAAAGGCGATGAAAGAGATTTCCTTCCGGGTCGCCATGACCTTCAATGGTGTATCCGGTATCGACCGGGTTCATGGCGTCGCGTTTGGCTGCCAGTACCTTAGCCCCGAAGGGTTGCAGCAAGCGGGCAACTTCGCGACCGATACTTCCATAACCGATCAGGCCGACCGTGGCGTCAGTCAATTCGCGGGGCGAGAACTTCTCCCAACGGTCGTTGGGCCAGTCATGCTTGAGCTGGTTTTGGAATAACTCGGGTAGATGATGGCCGAGGGCCAGAAGCATCCCCAGAACGTATTCGCCTTCCTGAATTGCCGAGGCTCCACTCATGGTGGTGATCTGGAGGTCAGGTTTTTCCAAAAGGGGACTGTCTTGAATAAAATCTACGCCGGCATAATGATATTGAATCCAGCGCAAATTTGGAGTGGTGTTCAAATTCGGAATCAAAAGGTCCGTGTACAAGATCTCGGTACGATTCCAGAGGTCGACCGGTATTTCGTCCACTTTTTGGGCAGGATGCAGGGTAATGTGAATGTGCGGAGTGACTTCACGCAGGGCAAGCATTACCGGTTCTGGAAATGGAATGGTGGTGAGGACCTCAATATTTTTTGCCATAGAACTAACCTTTCAAATAAATTCCTTCCGGATCCAATTCGTTGCGTAATAAGTTTAACTCAGATTTAAGCACCGGTTGGGTCGTATTTAAGGTGGCGGCAATTTTGATCGGCCATCCCGTATTTTCTTTCACCTGTTCCACGGAGCACCCAGGATGAAGGGCAGTGAGCGTCAATTCTCCGCTGGCATCCGGTTCCATCAGGCCCAGGTCGGTGACGACGACCAGCGGGCCGCCGCCGCGCACTTTAGTGGCTTCGCGACTGGCTCGTCCATCCAGAAAACCGGCGGAGGTGCAAAAATCCACTTTTTCCGGAAAGCGCCGTTTCTGATGCGGGGTGATGATGTAACAGCGGTTGGCCCAGGCAGCCATTTCCTGTGAACCTCCGGAGCCGGGTAAACGGACTTTTGGATGTGAATAATCACCGATGACCGTGGCATTGATATTGCCATACCGGTCGATCTGCGCCCCGCCTAGAAAGCCCACATCCACATTTCCTCGTTGCAGGTACAAGGTGAAGATGTCGTACATGCTGCAAACCGAACTAGCACCGCTGACGAGGGTGGGGTCACCAATCGAAAGAGGAAGTCTGGCCGGACGCGCTCCTATGACGCCAGCCTCATAGATCATTTGCAGGTTGGGAGCGTGCGTTCGCCTGGCAAGATTGCAGGCCAGGTTGGGCAGGCCGACACCCACAAATACCACATCGCCATCGCGCAGCAGCCTGGCCGCATTGATGCACATCAGCTCAGAGGAGGTATAGGTTAAGTTTAGCATTTTTTTTATCCGCTAATGTTCCTAATTATTCGTTTTGACAACAAAAGAACCTTGGTTAATTTGACCCTAAATTAAAAATTACTAAACGCTTGCTCTCAGTGGACAAATTAATACTCTCCGTAATTGACAGGGGCAGCAGGGCGGGGACGGACAGTGAGACGTTGATGAGTTTCTGAACCAAGTTTTTGCCAGTATTCTGCGGCATCCTTCACGCCGTAGACCCATTCCTCCAACCAGGCTTGCACTCTGGCCGGGTCCTCGCTGATCTTGTCCCAGTTAAGGTAGAAAAGGTTATCGCGGTCGTAATAGCCCTGGGTGTAAGAGGGATGGGCGCAGTGGGGAACATGGCACACCGCGGAGACGATCAATTCAGGGATGAGGGTGCGGTTTGGATCAGAGCGAATGACAGATTCATCTACGATTTCTTCGGCGGTAATGATGACGTGTCTGGCAGCGAACGCTACCTCTTTTTGCTCGCCGATGATTCCCCAGATATGCGAATTGCCATTTTTGTCGGCACGTTGGACGTGGATGATGGCTACATCCGGGTGCAGGGGCGGAACAGTAATGACTTCTACGCCTGTATACGGGTCAGTCACCCGGCGAATATTGGGGTTGTTCTTCTCCAGGTCAGTGGCGGCCGTCTGGTTCATGGGGATAAAGGGTAAACCGGCTGCCCCAGCCTGCAGGCGCGAGATCATGCCAAAGTGAGAGTATTCCTCCCATTCCAAACGCCCGGCTTCGAGCTCATTGCGCACGATGCGCAGCGACCCTACTCCGGGGTTGCCTATGTAGGAAAAGATGAGTTTTTTGGCACAGCCAGCTGCCACCATTTGATCGTAGATCAGGTCGGGAGTTGCGCGTGCCAGGGTGAGATTGCGCCGTTTCTGGCGGATGATCTCGTGACCAGCGGCAAACGGAATGAGGTGAGTAAACCCAGCACAGTAGAGGATATCCCCATTGTGGACATATTCTGCGATTGCTTCAGGGAGTGAGCATAGTTTGGACATCGGCATATCCTATTGAAGAAACCCGGTTTTTGAAAACTGGGTCTCTTGTAATTTATTTTCAGGCTTTGCGTACGCGGGTATAAATTTGTTCGTGCATATAAAGCTGCAAGTAGTGCAGTCCGCCGGAATTCTTGCCGCTGGAACCGGAACCTTTCCAGCCGCCAAAGGGTTGGAATCCAGGCCAAGCGCCTGTGGTGGCTCCCTGGCTGCGGTTGCTGTAATTGACGCCGGCTTCGATCTTGTCGAAGAACCAATCAGCTTCTTCGTCATTACCATAAAAACCGGAGGTCAGCCCGTAATCCACATCGTTGGCTAATTTCATGGCTTCGTCCAGGCTGTGGACTTTGCCGACCGTGGTAATGGGGACGAACATCTCGTGTTTCCATAAGCGGTGACCATACGGAAGTTCGGCAATGGTTGGGGCGCAGAAGTAACCTTTGGCATATTCGCCATCGGTGAGGATCTTGCCGCCGGTGAGCACTTTCCCGGAGGCGCGCAACTCAGACACAAATTCCTGATAATCTTTATAGGAGCTTTTGTTGACGACGGGACCGAGAGTATTGGCCCGATCGGTGGGATCACCAATCTTCAGCGCATTGGTTAGTTCCACGACGCGGGAAACAAGGGCATCGTAAATCGGAGCTTCAGCATAAACACGGGAAGCTGCGGAACATTTCTGTCCTTGCAGGCCGAAAGCGGAGCGGACAATACCGGTCGCAGCAGTTTCTATATCCACATGGCGGGAAACGATGACTGGATTCTTGCCGCCCAATTCCAAAATGGTCGGGCGAACCCAACGACCCATGCCAAAGTCACGGAAGATCTTCATGCCGACGTCATAAGAACCGGTAAAGGTGACGCCATCGACTTCCGGACTGTCGATCAGCGCCTGACCGATGACAGAACCGGAGCCGGTCACGTAATTGCATACACCGGCGGGAACACCTGCATCCCGCAAACATTCTGCGATGATGCGGGAAGTCCAGGGGGTATCAGAAGCCGGTTTTAGGACAATGGTATTCCCGGCAACGAGGGCAGATGCCGCCGGGCCGCCAGAAAGCGCACCGGGGAAATTGAAGGGGCTGATCACCAGCCAGACACCATAAGGACGCAGTACCGAGGTATTCTCGCTGACATACCCTACCAAAGGATCTTTTCCCATCTCAGCCACGAATCCGTTGTTGGCTTCCATGCGGGTGCAGGCATAGCGGAACAGGGCAATGGTTTCAGCAACATCACCGAGGGCTTCCATACGGTTCTTGCCAACCTCCATGGCCATGACGGCACCCATCTCATAAATACGTTCTTCCATCAAGGTCGCAGCTTTTTGGATCAGGGCGACACGTTCCTGCCAGGGGGTATGGCTCCAACCGGGAAATGCCTTCCGGGCGGTTGCCAGTGCAGCATGGGCATGTTCAGCGGTGCCTTTCTGAAAAATTCCCAAAATGACATCCATATTTGCCGGAAAACGATTTTCGATTTTTTCCTGGCTGAAGATATCTTTGCCATCGATGATCATCCCATGTTCTTTGCCGAGGTTGGCCTTTAATTTGGCCAGAGCAGCATCGAATTGTTGATGTAATTCTTCAGGTGGGTTAAACATGGTTGCGTAGGTCAACTTAAATGAGTTTTCAGTCGTCATGCGGATAAATCCTCCTGATAGGGCATAATTTTTCCAACCAGACAGACAGAGATAGTATAGCGCAGGAAAGGGAAGGCGTCAAAAAAACAATCTACTTAATTGGATTATTGGCTCCCAGGCCAGCCAGTTGGTCGGCGAGATGTACAAAATCCTGCTCGAACCACAGGTGACCGCTGCGGATGGGGTATTCTCCATGAAGTTTTTGGCGCCAGCGCAGGGGAATATTCTGGTATCCATAAAGGGCACCGGCAATGGCGCCGGTTATGCAGCCAGCGGTATCGGCATCATTGCCCAGGTTCACCACCTTGACCAACGCTTCTTCAAATGATCCAGAAGTTTGCACAGCCCACAGAGCACTTTCGATGGAATGGCGCACCCAACCGCTATTTTTCAAGTCAACGGGCAGGCGTAATGGAGAAAGATTGACGGTCAATAAAAAATCTGCATCAAGGGGAATCAGCTCGGTCGCCTGGAAGATCGCCTGGCGGATCAATGATTGAGGGGAAGCGTTCTGGCCTTGAAGAATGTGGTAAAGGATGAAGTTGAAGAGCAGAGAGCCGTTGACGCTATCGGCGTGGATATGGGTGATCTCGGACTGGATGCGCGTTTCGGCTGCCAGCAGACCGGGGTCAGCATGCCTGGCAATGGCCAGAGGCCAGGCGCGCATGACACAACCATTCCCGGCAGAATCCGGTTCTTGCGTCTGAACCTGGCTAGCTGCCTCTTTGGAGTCGACTCCTGAGGCAATGAGCCTCAGAACACGCGCAGTGTGAATCCCCACGTCAGATGGCTGGCTCTGGTACCAACCGGTGAAGCGGCTGACCAGGTCTCTGGCATTCAAAGGGGAATCGATCAACAGACTTTCGGCCAGCCCCAGGGCCATCTCGGTGTCGTCAGTGAAGCTACCGGCTGGCAACGGTCCGTCGAGCATTTCTGTCACCCGGCCGTGTTCGGGCGGGGGCGGATTGAATTCCAGAGGCATTCCCAAAGCATCGCCAACGGCGGCTCCAACTGCGATTCCATGAAGACGGTCCTGTAAATCAGGCATGAAGATATTATGCCTGAAGAGTGGATTAAAGAGAATAGATTTCGAGGTTATTTTTGAATCTCCAAAATTTTATATCGGGTTATCATTAACCTATCATGCTGAAAAAATATATCCGCGAGGGCAGTTTTCTCTGGCTGGGTTTAGTCTTATTCATCGCCCTGTGCATTGCATTCCTGCTGCCGGTAACTCCTGAGGATTACTGGTGGTACGTGCGGGTGGGGCAGCAAACCCTGTCCACCGGGGCAATCCCGGCCGTCGACACTTTCACCTACTCCGTTTTTGGCCAGGCGATTTATTACCATTCCTGGGGGGCTTCCGTTTTCTTCTGGCTGGTCTATAAAGCAGGCGGATTGAATTTGACCATTCTCCTGCGCGGGTTGATCGTGGGCATTACGTATACCCTCGTCTGGTTCACTGCCAGGCGGTCGGGTGCGGGGCGGATCGGCTCCAGCTTGGTTCTGCTAACCGGAATTTTGGCATCAAGCAACAACTGGCAGGTGCGCCCGCAATTACTGGCCTATCCCTTATTCGCCGTCGCTATCTGGATTCTCTACCAATGGCAAAACGGAAGTAAACGTGCAGTTTGGTGGCTGCCATTGATCGCCCTGATCTGGGGGAATCTGCATGCTTCGTTTGTCTTATTGATTATTTTGGTGGGGGCGGCTCTCGTCTTTGGCAAAGGGAATCGCAAGACGTTATTGCTCGCCTTTTTAGGAATTCTGGTAGCCCTCTTCATTAATCCGCGCGGCTGGCAAACCTGGCAATACGTTTACCAATCTCTCACGGTACCCTCGAACCAACTCTTTTCAATGGAATGGATGCCGCCCATCAATCAGGGCTGGCAAATGAACCTCTTTTTCTTGTGGTTGCTGGCCTTCCCGCTGCTGGCCGTCTTTTCTCCGCGGAAACTGTCAGCACTCGAATGGTGCTGGTTTATCGTCTTCGGGTTCATGGCTTTATGGGGACTGCGGTACGGCATCTGGTTTATTCTGTTGCTGGCTATTTTTACCTCTGAATTGCTGGCCGATTGGGAGAAAAGGTGGCTTTCTGAAGCGAAGGACACACACTTCGCCGTCAATTTAGCGGTGCCCATCCTCTTTATTTTCTTTTCCCTGGCTTTTTTGCCCGGATTGCGAAGCCAATGGTGGAAGCAGTCCCCCGGTACAACGAAAGATACGCCGGTGGCAGCTACTGAATGGCTCAAGAACCACCCTGAACTCAAGGGCCCACTGTTCAGCGAGATGGGTTTTTCCAGTTATCTGGAATTTGTTTTGCCGGAGCGGCCTGTCTGGATCGATACGCGGATGTTTGCCTTTCCGACCTCCTCGTGGGTGGACTACAGCGCCATCAATGCTGGTTCCTGGAATTGGGAATCCGATCTTAAGAAGACAGGGGCTAATTTATTAATGGTGTCCGTCGATATACAACCGAAGTTAGTCAGCGCATTGGCCCTATCGCCGGATTGGTGCCGGGTTTATGTTGATGATGTGGCAGAGATTTACACCCGCGGCGGCTGCACACAATGAATATTGGTATAATCGCCTTAAACAAAGCGACAAAGGAAGCATAATGACAAATAAAGCAATCAGGAGCCGATTTTAATATCCCTGACTTTTAGCGATCAGATTTCACTGGCAAAGGCGATAGAAATCGACTATTTGTGTGTGGGTGGTTTCCAGGCCGGCTTTTTCAGCAATCAGCTTCTGGTTCGTGACTGCAGCGGCTTTTTGCAATTGGACATTTTCCAGTCCCTGCAGGATGGCGTCAGCCAGGGCTTGAGCATCCGTTGGGTCCACCAGCAGGCCGTTCTTGCCGGGAGTGATCCATTCACAGATAGATTCGATGTCGCCGCAAACCGGCAGACAGCCCAGCGCCATCGCTTCGAGCAGGGTATTGGGCGTGCCATCATGAGTACTGAGCGACACCGAGAGCGTCGAACGGGCGAATTCCTGCCATAGCTGTTCTTGAGACAGGAGCGGCAGCAAGGTCACGTTTCTGGCAATACCCAGTTTCTCCACACAATCCAGGGCTTCTTTTTGCCCCTGCATGGAAGTACAGACGAAACGGACATTGGGGTATTTCGCCAGCACCAACGGGATGGCCTGAAAGAAGATATCGGTGCGTATGTAGGAACGCAGCCCGCGCGGATCAATGATCTGGGGAGGGTCGGCGCGTACAATCCCTGTAACACTTTTACGCATTTCAGCCAGATCCAGGCCGCCGTTGCCGGGGCCGACCAGCACGGGTTTGGTCGGGTTGAAGCCCCATGCCTGTACCAGGCGGGCGTCGCGGCGGGTATCCGATATCAAAGCATCGGCGCGGCGAAGGGTTTTGCGTGTCAGGGCAGACATACGTGCACTGGCGGGGGCATGTAGGGTGAGATCATTACCCCAGGTGGAGACGATGAACGGAATTCCTGCCGGGGTGTCACTGGCGAGCATGCCTTCGAAGGGGATGCGCAGGGCGTGAACCAGGTCGGGGTGCAGATCAGTGACGAGTTGCCGGTAGCGGCGGGTATACAAAAGTAACGTCCAGGGCCCGAGCGCGTGGCGCAGCTTCTGTGCCAGCGGACGGATGCGCGAGGCCAGCCCTTTATGCTCGCCTGCCGGAGCAGTGCCGCCGGCCTGGCTGCCCGCATGGCGGGCAAAGGCCACGGGCAGTACCGCGACTACAGTCGCCCCATCGATCGGTCCACAGGGGAAAGTGGATATCAGGCTGAGTTGCCAGCCCAGCGGCTGCAAGGTTTTCAGCCACTGGCGGGTGATGGGGCTGCGTCCATCTGCTACAAAGAGGATATGCATAGCTCCATTTTAACCGCGAAATGCAAAGAAAATATCATTGTCAAGAAACTTGATGGAGGTGAAATTTCACAAAGTGTTTGTGGTTTGGAATCCTGGTTTGATTTTGTAAATGTGGTAAAATCATTTCGATATATATAGAAACGTAATGAAGGACATCAGAATGACGGAAGAAGATTTCAATTCACAATTGCTGGCCTTCTTCAAGGCCCTGGCGGATGAAAATCGGCTTAAGATCGTGGGTCTGCTGGCGCAACGGGAATTCTCAGTGGAGGAGTTGGCGGAGACGCTATCACTGGGCGTTTCGACGACCTCGCACCACCTCTCCCGCCTTGCCAAAGCCGGGCTGGTGAGCGCGCGCACGGATGGGCACTACTACCTCTACAGCCTGCGTACCGAGGTGCTGAAAGAAATGTCGCTAAAATTGACTCACGCAGAGGCCTTACCCAGGTTATCCGATGATGTCAGCACAGATACATATGCGCGCCAGGTGCTGGCCAATTTTACCGATGCAGAGGGGCGCATCAAGGCCTTCCCCGAGAAAGAAAAGAAACTGCTGGTCGTGCTCCATTATGTGGCTGATGCTTTCGAAGTCGGGAAACATTACCCCGAAAAAGAGGTCAACGAGATATTGCTCCGTTTCAACAGGGATACCGCCTTTATACGGCGCAGCCTGGTGGAGTTCAAGCTGATGGCACGTCAGGGCGGTGGGGGCGAGTACTGGCGGGTGTGAGCTACCTTACCAATACCGAATTTACCGCTTTCACGAATACTTCGACCATTTTTTCCAGGTTGACCTCTTCGGAGACGATGCGATAAGAAGCCAATCCCATCTGGCGCAGCTTTGCCGGGGAGGATAAAGCCTGCTGCAGCGCCTCGGTCAAAGTCGGCACGTTCGCATCTGTGAGCAACCAGCCATTTTCGGGGCGCACCAGTTCAGCCTGGGTGCCATCTGCCTCGCCAACGAGCACGGGCAGGGTATGCGCCATGGCTTGCTGGATAGCCAGTCCCCCGGTACCGGGCAGGACGAAGAGATCCGCAGCAGCGAAATAAGGTTCCAGTTCGAGGCCGTGTCTGGCTCCGGTGAAAGTTGTGGCGGGGAAGATCTGTCCGGCCAGCGTTTCGAGGGGTTCGCGTTCGGGGCCGTCGCCGACGATAATCAATTGCGGATGTAAGTTTTCGGGCAGGGCGGCGCAGGCCCGGATCAGCACATCCAGCCGTTTGCGCGCCTGTAAACGCCCGATAAAGAGCAGAGTGGGGCGGCCTTCGGGGAACGATATAGATCGGTTCAATGGAGCCTGTGTAGGCCGGGCGGTCACTGCGTTGGGGGCGACGAAAACGCGTTCGGCAGGGACACCGGCAGCGACGTATTGTTCCGCACCGGTTTGCGAATAAGCAATCACCGCATCCAGGCTGGCCAGGAAGCGCGTGCGCAGGGAGGTTTCGATGCCCGATGCCTGCGGAGCCCCCAGACCCCACCCGATGACCGGGTGCCGATGCTGGTGCATCCAGCGGATGGCTGCCGGTGTGCTTAGGTAACGTGGATTGGCCTCGACGATCAAGGCTTCAGGTTCCCAGATGGCCAACCAGTCCACAAAGGTCGGCTGCAGTAATACATAAGCAGAACCTTTGAAGAAATGTCGATTACTTGCCGGAAAATAGACAGCGTGTTGCTGGGTGGTAAAAGAAGAGATCGCTTCCTGCGGGCGTGCCTCACCGGCGAATACGCCGAGTCCCTGCGGGCAGGACTGCGCCAGCAACTCAAAAAAGGGAGCGCGGTATTCGGGGAGGACGCGCTGCTGCAAACCGAGGCGGACAGGAATCTCGTTCATGCGGCAATCACCTGTACGCGCGATCCGCGCTCGGTCTTGGTCACTTCGATGCGCGCGGAAAAAGCATCCTTGAGTTCTTCCATGTGGGTGATCACCAGAATCTTTGCAAAATCGGCGCGGACGCTGTTGATGGCCTCGATCAGCCGTTGGCGGCCTTCAACGTCCTGGCTGCCAAACCCTTCATCGATCACCAGAGTTTGCAGGCGGGCTCCGGCGCGGCGAGCTAATACCCGACTGAGCGCCAGGCGGATGGCAAAGTTGACACGAAAGGCTTCTCCGCCGGAAAATAGTTCGTAATCGCGTTCACCCATGCTGTCACGGATCAGGATATCCAGGGTCTCCTTGCGGTCATCACGTTTTTTATCTTTGAATTCGCGCTGGGTCTCGAATTTTACCGACATGTTGCCATCAGAAAGGCGGTCGAGGATTTCGTTGGCGTCGCTCTCGATCTCGGGCAGCGCCTGTTCGATCAGGAGTGCGGGAATACCGTCCTTGCCAAAGGCGCGTTCCAACAGCTTGAGTTGTGCAAGCTGCCCGGTCAGGGCTTCCTTCTCGCCTTTAAGCTTCTCACGTTGCTTTTTCAGATCTTCCAACACCAGCACGTCATTGCGCCGTTGCGCCAGGAATTGCATCAATGCGTTGACCTTTTCTTGCAATTCATAATACTCTTTTTCCAGGGAGGGCAGGTCGGGTAAACCGGCTTGAACTTGCTGGTATGTTTTTTGTGCTTCAGCAATTTCGGCAGTCAACTCTTTGAGGTGCTCTTCCTGCTGGTTGATGGATTGGTGCAGACCTTCGATCTCGCGTTCCAGCGGCTCCAGGCGGGCGCGGGCTTTTTCGAGGTCGAGCCAGGCTTCCTGGCTGGCGCGGCCGGCTTTTTCGGCTTCGCGGGCGGCCGCGTGGGCAGCGGCATCATAGCCCAGCCCCATTAATTGCTCATCCAGAGCGGCCAGTTTCTGGCGGGCTTCAGGTGCATAGTCCTGCTTTTCCAGGCGTTGCTTGATGGTCTGCATTTCCATACTACCGCCGGATTGCCAATCCGCGAGGCGGGTCTCATCCAACTGCAATTCGTGTTGCAAAGTGTCGAGATGACGCTGTTGATTCTTTACTTCGGGTTCAAGGCTCAGCAGGGATCGGATGCGCGTTTCCAGTTCCTGATAGCGGGTTTCGCAATCTTTGATGACTTGTTGATTCTTGCGGAAAGTGTCACCCTTCTCTTTGCCTGAGTCCTGCAATTCCTGCAGCAAGCGGGTGCGGTCATGTCCACTGAGGGGTTGGCTGCATAATGGACAATTGACGCCTTCCACTTCGCTGAGGCGTTCGATGCGTTCTTTCAACTCATTCATTTTTACCACCAAGGCCTGATTTTCAGCTTTGGCATTGGCGCGTTCATCGGCAAGGGTACGCAGATCAGATTCCAGGGTTGGGCGGGCAGCGACTTTCTCGTTCAGTTGGCTGACAGATTGTTGCAATTTTTCCAGGGACTCTTTTTTACCTGCCAGTGCTGCCCGGATGGGCTCGACTTCGCTTTCATTCTTGCGCAATTGCTGGAGCTGGGTTTCGAGGCGGGCTTTTTCGCTGGCGATTTCCTGCAAGGGAGCATGGCGTTGAGTATCGAAAGAGCGAAAGTGACCGGCAAGTACTTCCCACTCTTCCAGTTTCACCTGGTCGAGTTTCCATTGCTCCACGGCGGCCTTGATCTCGTCCGTGCTGGCGAGCTGAGCCTTGAGCTGGGTCCGCTCTCCCTGCCGAGCCAGCAAGGTTTGGTTCTGGCGATCCAATTCTTGTTGCTGGCGGGCAAGCTCGGCCTGCTGTTTGATAAGTTGTTGGCGGTCTCGCTCCAGGCGTTCGTGCATCAAGCGTTGTTGATCCAATACTGTCTTTTGTATATCCGCCAGAGTTTTTTGGGTCTGGAACTCTTTCTCCGCTTCTGCCAGGCGGGCTTTGCGATCTTTTTCTTGCGCCAGCTCCTCTTCTATGGCCAGCAGGCGGTCTTCCTTGATGGCCAGTTGGCCCTCTGCGAGATGGCGCCGGCGCAGGGCTTCTTCCTTGTAGGTTTCCCAGATTTCGAGCCCCAGCGTGTTGGAGAGGATACGCTTGCGATCTGCCGGGCGTTGTTGGGCGAACTGGTCCGCTTTGCCCTGCAGAAAGAAAGAGGCATTGATAAAGGTTTCATAATCCAGGCGCAGGGTCTTGACGATTCGTTCATCCGTGGCACGCAAAGTGGCTTCAGTCAGCGGATGCCAACTCCCGCTTTCGTCCTGCTGCGAAAATTCCAGCAGGGTGGTC
>Ga0182027_10000519_pt1 | contig 66976 bp, 52 predicted proteins | sample 712E1DmetaG_FD_121300 | JGI IMG/M metagenome (GOLD analysis project Ga0182027, IMG submission 121300) | Permafrost microbial communities from Stordalen Mire, Sweden - 712E1D metaG (Illumina Assembly) | ecosystem: Environmental > Terrestrial > Soil > Wetlands > Permafrost | place: Sweden...
AGATTTCACTCCTCCGGTGTTACCGGGAGCGATGGAAAAACTCACCCCCTGGCTTTGCGGGGAGGTGCTGTTGTCATTCTTGGACTTGCTGCAGCCTGCAAAGGCCATGACCATCACAAGAAGAACAGAAAGTAAACTTAACTTTTTCATAGTGCTTGCTTGGTTTAAAGTTTTGTGGTTTTAAGGTTATTATTTTAGAGTTAATGAATATAAATGTTGGAAGTATTCCGGTAGCCTGGTTTATCCATATACCAGTCGGGATAAAGAACGCCGCCGCTTGAAGCCCATTCTACGAAATGATTGTAGCAATTGATAATATCGATACCAGACTTCGGGTATTCGAAACTTTCATAGATGTTTATTCCCCATGGAAGGTTATTCCTGGTTTTGTAATATTTTCCTGTTGATGGCACACTGTTATCCTCGAAGGTTCCCAGAACACTTTTATCGGCAAGGTCAGTCGGAGGATAATCCGGAAGATGAACTTCATACCCCCTCCGGGCATTGGTGAAAATGAAAGGATTGAAGTTTTCAATGTTTATCTGTGTTGTCAGGTAAAGAGGACTGCTGAATACAATGTGGATCAGAATCGTGTCAGGGATGACATAAGGGCTACCCTGCTCGGTATTTACCCCAGCTCCTCCGCCTGCCCAGGGCATAAGATCAAAGAAATCATCAAATACGATTATCGTGGGCTTAGACTGGCCGTTTTCCAGCCCATTGCTGTTTAATGTCACTAAGTTATGCTGTAAATGAGAACCTGTCACAGTCATTGTCGCAGGATCAAGGTCACTGGAAGGGATCTGGAAGCCGAATCCATTATGGAAGAATGCTCCTGAAGCCTTAAGAATGAATTTTCCGAAGATCTCAACAACTTTGTTGGAGGAATTTGTCACCGTTCTGAACTGGTAATCCAACACCACATCATTGAAATCATAATCACCTGTAGAAGGCCAGAGGTCCTCAAATGCCAGTGTCCCGTAACCTGATGCAGGGAAATTAATATTGAAGCAGCGGGTCGGATCGTTCGGGTAATCATCGACATCATCGGGACAACCATCGCAGTCTGCATCTCCCGGGCAGACGGTGTTATTGTGAACGGCAACAGTAACAGTCGCAATGGAACAGAGAGAATTAACATCGCAAACCTGATAATTCACAGTAGCGGTTCCCGTGAAATTAGCAACCGGAGTAAAAGTCAGCGTTCCGCTTATATGGTTCACAGTAAAGGCGCCAACAGCGGAAGGATCCGGTTCGGTGCCTTCAATTAAAGAAACTGTGGAAGGAACAAGAGCTCCTGATCCCGGGACATCATTGGCAAGAACGTTAATGTTTACTGCTGTATTTATCGGGGTGGCAGCATTATCGTTATTTGCCGTAGGACCTGTTAGCCCTCCACCTGTACAGTCGGTATGATAGCAGGTTTTAACACTTTGAAAATCCTGAACTGTAAAACTGGCCGTAAATGTGGTGGAGCCCGCCCGGGCAAGTACCTGTTGTGTCTGCAAGGGGCCTGTGAGTTTATAAGCAATTGTAAAAACCCCCGCATTGCCATTACCGATTCCGGTAATCCCATCCAGCCTGAAGCCATCCCAGGGGTCACCTGGCAATGTGGGGCCCGGGTTGATGCCTGAAAATGAAACCCCCCCGTATAAGATACTGACAATTACATTTGAATATGTACTATCTGCTGCCTGGACAGAATAGCTGGTAATGGCCGGGCAATCCTGGCCGCTGCAACCGCTGTGCTCAATTCTGAAGGTTATGGTATGTGAATGATCGGCATTATTGCATACGACCGAGGCAATAGTTGTCATGTAACCACCACCAAGACTTTTTTGTACTTCGCATATTGATTTCTGTTCAGCATAATTTTGCATTGTGATCAATGTGAAAAGAACAATTAATAACAGAAGCGGAAACTTATTGTTTTTCTTGTATATAGTCATGTAAAGTAGAGGAGATTAAAATGAGTGAACAATCTTATGATCATCAATAGGTAGCAAATTAGATACCCCGTTTATCAGAATATTAAGCTCTTTCTCATAAACAGGGATAACGATGTTAGTTTGATATACATCCGATTTTTGAAGCAATGCCTTACAATATACTGATCCGGAAGCCGATTTTATAATTAAGGAGGCTTTAGCAAGAACCGTAAGCTGAATATTTACACTTTGAGTCGTCTTCCAGTCGAAAGCGGATGGAACCTTCATATCACTCATTGATTTTACCGTTCCTGCTGCCTGTGCAGGCGTAACATCATTTATTTCTTTCTTGCAACCGAAAAATAAAATCGGGATAATGATTAAAAGAAATCCTAACTTGAATATATCAGTTCTCATTAAAAAAAAAGGTTATAGGTCCATTTTGCATCATCGACAAAATTATATTAATCCTTTACCTGATTAAAATTATATTTGGTATGTGTTGCTATTTTTTGGGTAAATGTAGATGTTTTTTACGTATCTGTATCTGCTTTACATTTTTTTTAATCTATTCTGCTGCAAAAAGTAATCTGCTACCTTTGCGGTTTGATATATGCCAGCTATACTTGAAAATCTGAACGAAGCCCAGAGATCCGCAGTAATTGAATCTGAAGGACCTGTGATGGTTATTGCCGGTGCCGGTTCAGGCAAGACAAGGGTACTTACCTATCGTGTGGCATATCTGCTTGAAACCGGCGTTGATCCTTTTCATATACTGGCGCTGACATTCACCAATAAAGCGGCCCGTGAGATGATGGAGCGAATCACAACTCTCGTTGGTTCCTCCGAGGCGAGAAATGTCTGGATGGGAACATTCCATTCGGTATTTGCACGTATTCTCAGGATCGAAGGACACCGCCTTGGATATCCTTCAAACTTTACCATTTATGATACTGATGATTCCAAACGGGTTATAAAAAACCTGGTCAGGGAGAATAACCTTGATGATAAGGTTTACCAGACGGGTTATATACTGCAACGGATCTCTGCAGCTAAAACCAGCCTGATTTCAGCCAATGATTACCAGGAACATCCGGAGATACATGAATATGATAATTCATCGGGCAAACCCGCTACCGGAAAACTTTACATGCAATATCAGAACCGTCTTCTCAGGTCTTCGGCAATGGATTTCGACGATCTTCTTTTCAATATGAATATCCTCCTGCGCGACTTTCCTGATGTTCTTTATAAATACCAGAATAAATTCCGGTATATCCTGGTTGATGAATACCAGGACACTAATTACGCACAGTACCTGATCGTAAAAAAACTGGCTGCCAACAACGAGAACATCTGTGTTGTGGGGGATGATGCCCAAAGCATTTATGCATTCAGGGGAGCCAACATCCAGAATATTCTGAATTTCCGGACTGATTATCCTGACCACAAAGTATTCAAGCTCGAACAGAATTACCGCTCTACCAAGACCATCGTCCAGGCTGCAAATAACATTATTGCCAATAACAAGAATCAGATATTCAAGGAGATTTGGACAAATAACGATGAAGGTGCAATGATTGGGCTGATCCGCGCTTCAACCGACACGGAGGAGGGGAATTTGGTAGCCCAGTCCATTTTCGAAAATAAAATGAATAAACAGCTTTCCAATGATTCATTTGTAATCCTTTACCGCACCAACGCTCAGTCCCGTGTCATGGAAGAGGCCCTGCGCAAGCTGAATATCCCATGCAGGATCTATGGAGGTGTTTCGTTTTACCAGAGAAAAGAGGTGAAAGACATGCTGGCCTATTTCCGCCTGGCAGTAAATCTCAGGGATGAAGAATCTCTACTACGCGTCATTAATTACCCCGCAAGGGGAATCGGTAAAACTACAGTCGAAAAACTGATTATAACAGCCGACGAATTTAAAATCAGCCTCTTTGAACTCATTGAAAAACCACCATCTGCACTTAGGTTCCCAGAAAATACCTGGGCCAGGCTCAGGGGTTTTATAACTATGATTCAAAGCTTCGGCGCCCTCCTGAAAACAAGGAATGCCTTTGAAATGGCCAAACATATTGCATCATCATCTGGCCTTCTCAAGGAAATGCATGAAGACAAGACACCCGAGGGGGTGAGCCATTTCGAGAACATAGAGGAGCTTCTGAACGGGATCAAAGAATTCACCGAATCTCCGAGAACAAATCCGGAAACTGGCGAGATTGAGGAAAATGTCATACGGACACTTGATGAATTTCTGCAGGATATCGCCCTTCTCACCGATGCTGATTATGATAAGCAAAAGGACACTGACCGGGTGGTGCTGATGACGGTCCATTCAGCAAAAGGGCTGGAATTCCCTTTTGTATATATGACCGGGCTTGAAGAGAACCTCTTCCCTTCTATCCAGTCGTTAAATTCCAGGGCCGACCTTGAAGAAGAAAGAAGGCTTTTTTACGTGGCGGTTACCCGCGCAAGGGAAAAGCTGACACTTTCATATGCTGAGAACCGGTATCGCTGGGGGAATCTCACGATGTGCGAACCCAGCAGGTTCATAAGTGAAATACCAGACAAACTGCTTGACTTGCCGAAACGAACCCAGGCAAAAAAGGAAGGATTCTTTTCTTCTGATAATTTCTCAAACATGCTTCCGGGATTGAATCTTCCCCTGAAAAAATTCAGCCTGCAGAAGCCGAAAAGCACTAATCCTTTGCCTGGACAGGGGAAACAGGAACCGGCAACTCCTTTACCACCTGTTCACCATGACCTGGGAGGAATTCCGCCTGCTGATATTGAGGGAATACAGGCAGGCATGGAGGTTCAGCACGAACGTTTCGGTAAGGGAAAAGTTGTTGGAGTGGAAGGTGTTGGTCCGAATAAAAAAGCTACCGTTTTCTTCCCTTCGATCGGGCAGAAACAATTGCTGCTGAAATTCGCCAGGCTAAGGATAGTCCAATAACTCCTTATTAATTTCCTGGTTCTGAGCAAAGTAAAATCCAGAGGGAGTTCGTTTTATTTTGTATCTTTGCATAAATTTTTACAGATGGAATATAATACAACCCGTGAACAGATGGTCATTCCGGAGTATGGACGGAATGTGCAGAAAATGATTCAGTACATATGTACTATGGAAGAAAGGGAACGCCGGACAAAGGCAGCGAAATTCGTAATTACAGTAATGGGGCAACTTCACCCCGCTGCCAAGGAAACCTCAGACTGGAAGCACAAACTATGGGACCATATGTATATCATCTCGGATTTCAAACTCGATGTTGATGCACCTTTCCCTCCTCCCCCTCCCTTGACTCAAAGTTTAAAGCCTGAAAGACTTCAGTATCATGACAAAGAAATAGAATTCAAGCATTATGGCAAGAACATCGCCCTGATGATAGAAAAAGCCTGTAATTATGATGATGGCCCTGAAAAAGATTCCCTGATCAATTCCATTGCTCATCATATGAAGAAATCCTACCTTAACTGGAACCGTGAATCGGTGGATGATGAACTGATTGAGCTGCATCTTGACCAGTTATCAAAAGGCAGAGCCAAACTTACCCAGGATTTCCGCTTCCAGCATACGAATGAAATTCTGGGCAGAAATAAAAAAAAGAAACCTTTCCGTGCCCCCGGCGGGAATTTTAACCAGAGAAACAAGAACCGCCCGCAGCAGTGAGTTCATTCGAGATCACCGGGAGCAGGAAACTCCATGGAGAAATCGTTCCGCAGGGTGCGAAAAACGAAGCCCTGCAGGTCATATGTGCCTGTCTGCTCACGGATGATAGAATTACCATCCATAATATCCCTGATATAAGGGATGTAAATAACCTGATCGAACTTCTTGTTACGATCGGGGTCAAGGTTTCAGGGCAAGCCGGTTCAACGATCACTCTCGAAGCTTCCGGAGCGAATTTCGACCTTCTCAACTCCAAAGATTTCCGGGCAAAAGCAGGGACATTAAGAGGATCCATCATGCTGCTCGGACCCATGCTGGCAAGATTTAAAAAAGGATTCATTTTTCTCCCCGGGGGTGATAAGATCGGCAGAAGAAGGCTTGACACCCATTTTTCAGGCCTGATGAAACTGGGCGCAGAATTCACTTACAAACCGGAAGATGGTTCTTACATCGTTGTGGCTACGAAACTTGCCGGCTCCTATATGCTTCTTGATGAAGCCTCTGTCACCGGTACCGCAAATATCCTCATGACCTCTGTCCTTGCCAAAGGCACAACAACTATATTCAATGCGGCATGTGAGCCTTACATCAAACAGCTGTGCTCCATGCTTATCAGAATGGGGGCCCGCATCCAGGGAGTCGGATCAAACCTCCTGACTATTGAAGGGGTCGATATACTGCATGGTTGCGAACATACTCTTCTTTCCGACATGATCGAGGTCGGCAGCTTTATCGGGCTGGCAGCTATGACCGGCTCTGAGATCAGGATTAAGAATGCCGGGCTTCAGCACCTCGGGCTGATCCCGGCAGTGTTCAGCCGTCTTGGAATAGTAATGGAACTGTCAGGGGATGATATCCTCATCCCGGGCCAGGAGCATTATGAAGTGGAATCTTATATGGACGGGTCCATCATGACTATTGCGGATGCACCCTGGCCTGGATTCACTCCCGACCTGATCAGTATCGTCCTGGTTGTTGCTACCCAGGCCAGGGGCAGTATTCTGATACATCAGAAAATGTTCGAAAGCAGGCTTTTTTTCGTAGATAAACTTATCGATATGGGTGCAAAGATCATCCTCTGCGACCCCCACAGGGCAACTGTGATCGGCCTGGACCACAAATATCCGCTCAGAGGCATCCGAATGTCTTCTCCGGATATCAGGGCAGGCGTCGCATTACTGATAGCTGCTCTTTCAGCCCGGGGAAAGAGTATTATCGATAATATTGAACAGATCGACAGGGGTTACCAGAGTATCGATGCCAGGCTCAGGGACCTTGGCGCAGATATTAAAAGGATCAATTCCTGACATTTTGGCGCACTCCATTCTTTGGCAGATTATTTGATACTGCATTCCGTAATCCTAATGAATCAATATACTGTTATGTCCAAATCAGAACACAAAGAAGAAAAGGAAAAACTTACAAAAAAATCTCATTCTGAGGTTCCTGAAGAAAATCCTAAGGAAGAACAGCCCGGGCCCGAAAATAGTGAGACCGGTGAGGCAACAACAGAAGAAGAGGAACCTGATCTGAAAGAAAAGTTCGACAGCCTGAACGATAAATACCTGAGGCTTTATTCCGATTTTGATAACTACCGCAGGCGTTCCCTGAAAGACATTGGCGATATCCGGAAAAATGCTTCTGAAGATGTGATCGTGAAACTGCTCCCAATCCTGGATGATTTCGAACGGGCAATTACAGCCTTTGACTCGAGTGAAAATTCAAAAGGATTAAAAGACGGGATCATTCTGATCTTCAACAAATTCATGTCGGTGCTTTCGGGTACGGGCCTAGAACAGATGAAGACTGTGGGAGAACCTTTCAATACCGATTTCCATGAAGCCATCACAAGTATAGAGGTTTCGGATACCGGGATGAAAAATAAAGTGGTTGATGAGATAGAAAAGGGTTACCTGCTAAACGGAAAAGTGATCAGATACGCCAAGGTGGTTGTAGGTTCCTGATTCGATTGTAATTTCTTCCTGATTTAAAATTCCATTATCCGATTTTTCTTTTCTCCTAACCCCAGATAATGACAAAACGAGACTACTACGAAGTGCTTGAGGTGAGCAAGACCGCTTCCCAGGATGAACTTAAAAAGGCATACCGGAAGCAGGCTCTGAGATATCATCCTGATAAAAATCCGGGGGACAAGGGCGCGGAAGAAAACTTCAAGGAAGCTGCTGAAGCATATGAAATACTCAGCAACACGGATAAACGGCAAAGATATGATCAGTATGGCCATGCCGGATTGGGAAATTCAAATGGGTTCGGCGGCTTCAGCGGCAGTATGAATATGGAAGATATCTTCCGCCATTTCGGAGATATTTTCGGAGGAGGTTTCGAAGATCCTTTCAGCACTTTTTTCGGAAGTGGTGGAAGAAGGAACTCCAGAAGTGTAAACCGCGGTTCCAACCTGAGAGTAAAGGTCAAACTTACACTTGAAGAGATAGCACATGGTGTGGAAAAAAAGATTAGGGTCAGTAAATACATCTCCTGCATAACCTGCCACGGAACCGGTGCAAAAAACGGGAATGCATACCAGACTTGTTCAACCTGCAAGGGATCGGGACATGTCACCAGGGTGACATCAACTTTTATCGGACAGATGCAGACTACCTCCACCTGTCCTCAATGCGGGGGAGAAGGAAAGATCATCACCGATAAATGTACTGACTGCTCCGGTAATGGTGTAATCAAAGGTGAAGAAGTGATCACTATTAAAATACCGGCAGGGGTAGGGGAAGGCATGCAACTTTCAATGAATGGCAAAGGGAATGCGTCAGCAAGGGGCGGCATTGCAGGCGATCTGCTCATCCAGATAGAGGAGGTCAGGCACCTGGAGCTAATAAGGGATGGGAATAACCTGCTTTACAATCATTATATCACGATCACGGAAGCAGCCCTGGGTTCAGATGCCGAGATCCCATCCATTAACGGGAAAATTAAAATCAAAATTGAACCCGGGACGCAGAGCGGAAAAATTATCCGCATGAAAGGGAAAGGACTGCCAAGTGTCAACACCTATGAAGGTCGTGGTGACCTACTTATCACCGTGAATGTATGGACCCCCCGAAACCTGTCCAAAGAGGAACGGCAGATACTTGAAAAACTTGCAAAATCAGCTAATTTTCAACCTTCCCCCTCCGAAAAAGAAAAAGGATTCTTCAGGAAAATGAAAGATATATTCGAATAATTCGCTTCACACTTCCACCCATGGAATTATTTTCAGCGCAGAACATCACCAAACAATTTTCAGGCCATAAAGCCCTTGATCATGTCACCATCGATATCCCGGAAGGGAGCATCTATGGATTACTTGGACCCAACGGGGCCGGGAAGACAACGTTTATACGCATCATCAACCAGATCATCGCACCAGATGAAGGCCGGATTTTTTTCAACGGAAGGGAACTTCAACCCAACGACATCTATCAAATAGGCTACCTTCCCGAAGAGAGGGGGCTGTATAAAAAAATGACAGTTGGCGAACAGGCCATGTACCTTGCCCAGCTTAAAGGATTAAGCCGGCAGGAGGCTCAAAAACGGCTCCACCGCTGGTTTGAAAAATTTGAGATGAAAGCTTGGTGGAATAAAAAGATAGAGGAACTCTCCAAGGGCATGCAGCAGAAGGTCCAGTTTCTTGTCACCATCATCCATGAACCCAGGCTTCTGATCTTTGATGAGCCGTTCAGCGGCTTTGATCCGATCAACGCAAATATGCTCAGGGATGAGATCCTCGCCCAGAGGGACAACGGGGCTACGGTCATCTTCTCGACACATAATATGGCATCTGTTGAGGAACTCTGTGATCATATCAGCCTGATCAACAATTCCAAGGTTATCCTTAACGGGCCTGTGAGGGAAATAAAGATGACATACAAAACCAACACGTTTGAGGTTACTTACAACAATTTCAGCGGAAACCTCCATGATATCCTGCCGGGCTCTTTCTCAGTAATAAAGGAATGGCAGGAGCACGGAATGAATATAGCCACTATCAGAATTCCCGTGAACGGAAACCCGAACCAGTTACTCAACGCCCTGGTCCCTCATGTTATGATGCATTCCTTCACTGAGCTAATCCCCGGGATGAATGAGATCTTTATCCGGGCCGTCACTGAAAAATCCCCTGAAACAATACAGCACAACTGATATGAACAAGATCCTGCTGATTATCAGGAGAGAATACCTGACAAGGGTCAGGAAACGCTCCTTTATCATTATGACGATACTCGGCCCGCTGCTGATGGCAGCAATCGTTATCGTTCCCATTTACCTTGCCACCCGGGGTAACGAGACCAAGAAGGTTTCAGTCATTGACCAGACAGGCATTTTTTATTTAAAATTCAAGGATTCCGATAATATAAAATTCCATTACCTGCTGAGCGATATCGGGTCGGCAAAATCAGAGTTCAGGAAAAGCGGGGATTACGCTCTTTTATTCATCCCTAAAACTGATGTCAGTATTCCTACGAATGCTATCCTCTATGCCGAAAGCAACGTTTCGATTAACGTTATCGGGTATATCAGGAATGTCATGACGAAAACGGTAGAGGATCTGAAGCTTGAAGCCAAACTGCACGATCTTCAACTGGACCAGAAGCACCCTCTGGATGTAGGAGATATTCTCCGCTCAATCAAGACAGAGATTGATGTAAACACCATGAAAATCACTGATGAAGGGAAGGAAGAAAAGAGTTATACGGAACTTAGCATGATACTTGGAACATTTGCAGGGATACTGATCTACTTTTTTATTTTCATGTTCGGTTCACAGGTCATGCGCGGTGTGATTGAAGAAAAAACGAGCCGTATTGTCGAAGTTATCATTTCCTCCGTCAAACCTTTCCAGCTGATGATGGGAAAGATCATCGGTGTGGGAATGGTCGGGCTGACCCAGTTCCTGCTATGGATCATCCTCACATTCGGCATCGTGACAGTGGCCACTTCCTCCTTTATAGGAGATAAAAGCCAGAAAAACCTGACGCAGCAAAATATAATTGAAAAGGCATCCAAATACAACCCCGACAACCTGCCGTTGCCTGATTCGGCACCATCCAGACCCCGGCAGAACGAAGGGGTGAACCAGGTTTTCGAAGCTCTTAACTCGGTTAATTACCCTGTCATGATAGGTGCCTTCCTCTTCTTTTTCATATTCGGATACCTGATGTACGGAGCTTTGTTCGCGGCAATCGGAGGAGCGGTCGACAGTGAATCAGACACCCAGCAATTCATGCTGCCGATCACTGTGCCACTGATCCTTTCGATCGTCATGCTGCAATTTTTTATCCAGGATCCCACCGGGCCGGTTGCTTTTTGGTTCTCGGTTATCCCGCTGACATCACCTGTCGCAATGATGATCCGTATCCCTTTCGGAGTCCCTTACTGGCAGGTTGCCTTATCCATGGTGCTTCTTGTCCTGACTTTTATCGGCACTACCTGGATGGCCGGGAAGATATACCGGACAGGGATCCTGATGTACGGGAAGAAAGTAAGTTACAGGGAACTCTGGAAGTGGCTCAAATATTAGGAAGCAAGCTAGCGAAAAGCGGGGTAGCGAAATAACGTAACTGATGCCTTCTTCCTAATGCCTATTAATAGCCTGATGCCCATCCAGCATTTTTGTCCAATTGGCATGGGAGCGTTTTTTCCAGTCTTCCCTGTGATAAACATAACTGATGATCAGGGGCAGAACGCTGGTTGCTTCGGCATATACCATCTGTTCATACACTGTATCGACCTTTCCCCAAGAAGATGCTTCTTTCAGCGTGGAACTTGAACAGGCTCCGTCGCGGGGATCGGCTACAGTTACCTGCACGGCATATTTATGCTTGGGAACTTCTTTTCCCAGGACTTCTGCACAGATCACGGTATCCTGAACGAAATTTTTCGGGACACCGCCACCGATCATGAACAATCCGGATGACTTCGCTGACATTTTAATCTTTGTGAGTTCCAGGAAATCTTTAACCGAATCAATGGAAACATGGGTATCCGGGTTGTTCCACTGATGGGCCACCAGGCCGAAGCCGGCGCTGGAATCACTGAAGGCAGGACAAAAGATCGGTACGTTGTGTTCGTAAGCCGTCTGTACAAGGCTGTCTTTCTTTTTGGAATTTTTCACAAGCCACTTGCCCATCTCCCGGATGAATTCGCGTGATGAATACGGGCGCTTTTCCAATTTGTCGGCGATCTTCTTGATTGCCATATCACAGTATTGAAGCTGCTGTTCATCGATATAAGTATCGTAGATCCGGTCGATGTAATGCTTTCGCAGGTCAGTGTCGTCGACATCAGGGCTGCCTTTATAATGCTTGAACCCAAGAGCTTCGAAGAAATCCATATCCACGATAGTGGCCCCTGTCGCCACAATTGCATCGACCATGTTGTTCTTCACCATATCCACATAGACCTGCATGCAGCCTCCTGCACTCGTGCTGCCTGCAATAGTAAGAAAAACAGTGCAGCCCTTCTCCCTGATCATGCGGTTCAGTATATCTGCTGCAGAGGCAGTATCACGTGAAGTGAACGACATATCCCGCATGGAATCGATGATAGGAGTCGAATCAAAGGACTTGATGTCAATATGCCTGATCTCATTTTTCAGGTATTTATTCTTTTTCTCCGTTGCTTTCTTCATCTTATGCAAATTTTATTAATGATGGATAATATCAAAGGGTGCAAGCCCGGGATAATACCCGCATACCGTCCCGGTACCCGGAAAAGGAAACCGCACCGGAAGTCCGGCAGATTGCAAATGTAATCAATACCCCAGAATTTTCAGCATGGATTTGTAACTCTGCTCCTTGGAAAATAATTTGGTGAATACTTCCCCGTTTTCGTCCTTGTCGATAAGCACGTGTTTCGGGGCAGGTATCAGGCAATGCTGAATTCCCCCATAGCCGCCAAGAGACTCCTGGTAGGCCCCGGTATGGAACATACCTATATATAATGGAGGATCTGTTGTGAATTTCGGAAGGAAAACAGCATTGGTATGGCCTTCAGCATTGTAATAATCTTCACTGTCGCACGTAAGCCCCCCAAGGAATACTCTTTCATATTCTGAATCCCAGTTATTGATCGAAAGCAGAATAAATTTCTGGTTAATAGCCCAGGTATCAGGCAAGGTTGTTATAAAAGAACTGTCTATCATATCCCATGCTTCCCGGTCATTCTGCTTCTTCTGGTCCACGATGCTGAATAGGATAGCTCCCGATTCTCCAACCGTAAATGACCCGAATTCAGTGAAAATATCCGGCTCCGGAACCTCGTTCCTTTCACATATTTTCTTGATCTGGGCTGTGATTTCTTCAGCCATATACTCGTAATCATAGGAAAATTCAAGGGAATTCTTGATCGGAAAACCACCTCCAATATTCAGACCAGTCAGTTCAGGACACTCCTTTTTTAGTTCACAATATACAGAAACGCTTTTACTCAGTTCATTCCAGTAATATGACGTATCCTTGATGCCAGTATTAATAAAAAAATGAAGCATCTTCAATTCGAAGTTAGGGTTATTTTTCAGCTTTTCCATATAAAACGGGATGATATCATTGTACCTGATACCCAATCTCGATGTATAGAAATCGAACTTGGGTTCTTCTTCCGATGCAATGCGGATACCGACTTTCATCCTTGTTTTTATTAAATGCTCATACTTCTCCAATTCAAATAGATTATCCAGAACAGGTACAATATTGGAAAAACCGTTGTTCAACATTTTCACAATGTTCTCAACATACTGCGGTCTTTTAAACCCGTTGCATATTATATAGTTATCCTTTTTAAACAATCCTCTGTTCGCAAGATCCTCGATTATAGGTATATCAAAAGCAGATGAAGTTTCGATATGCGCATCATTTTTAAGCACTTCTTCCAGCACAAAGCTGAAATGACTGCTTTTGGTACAATAACAATACTGGTAATCACCCTGATAATCAACCTTTGCCATAGCCACATTAAAGAGCCTTTTCGCCTTTTGTACCTGCTGGCTTATTTTTGGGAGGTAGGTGATCCTTACAGGCGTTCCGTATTGCTTAATGATATCCATCAGGGGAACTTTGTGAAAATACAACTCATTATCAATAACTTCGAACTCCAGTTGAGGAAACTCGAATGTTTGTTCCACAAGGTCACTGTATTTTATTTTCATGATCTAAAGAATTAATGTAATTGATTTACTTCACTTATTTTTATTCAATGTAACTCACTTAGGTTTCAAATATTTTGCAAAAGTAAAGCAACATTTTATTTTTTAATACTTTTGAAGGAAAATTAAACTGATCATTTAAATGTTTCAGACCGGAAGGTCTATTTTTTCGTTATTCCAGGAAACCATCATGGAAGAATATCTGATTAAAGAGCTGAAAAGGCTGATCAACTTTTCAAATGGCAGGGCCCATACAGATCGCCTTGTTGAATTGCTCAGGGCCCATCCTGAATGGCATAAAATCCTTATTGACATCTACTTGTCAGATGAAGAATCGTTTAGCAGAAAAATTGTATGGGCCATAGACATCTATGCTGATGAGGATCCCGGGGCGGTTATCCCTTACGTAGAGACCATTTCTGAATACCTTCAGACCTTCAGTCATAATGCCCTCAAGCGGCATTCGCTTCATCTTCTTTCCCGCTTTCCGTTGCCGGAAAGAAACCTGGGGAAACTGGTGGACATTTGTTTCAAATGGATTCTCGACAGGAAACAGGATGTTTCCGTGAAAGTTTATTGTATGGAAATTCTTTACCGTATTTCCCTGTCGGAGACCGGCCTGAAGCAGGAACTGACTGACAGTATTGGGTTACGCATTGCGGAAGAGACTCCGGGATTTCAAAACCGGGGGACCAAAATACTGAGGAAATTATCCTTAGTTACAGGGAATAAATATAATTAAATCAACCTCTTTTATATTTCCCGGAAAAGTTCTAATTTTGCACCCTCAAAAAATCAGCTTTAGAAATTATCTTCATTAATAAATTTAAATCTCATGCAGAATAAAGGTGCTGTCAAGCTATTTGCAGTTGTCTTCGGCCTTGTTTGTTTATTCCAGTTGTCCTTTACATTCATAAGTTACCGTTATTCGGTAAAAGCCGATGGATATGCCAATTCACCTGTGGTGAAACAAATGGCGAATAAAATTGCACAGGGAAACTCCATGCGCATGGAGTTCCTTATGGATTCGATCACCAAGTCGAGAATGGAATATTATAATGATTCCATGGCCAATATTGACGTGTTCAACGTTCTCCTTAAAAAGTACACTCTCAAAGATGTTCGTGAACGGGAGATCAACCTGGGTCTTGACCTGAAGGGGGGGATGAATGTCACAATGGCTGTTTCCGTTCCGGATGTGATCAATGCATTATCGGGGCACAGCCAGGATCCGACATTTAATAAAGCCCTGCAGCTTGCCATCCAGAAAGAAAAGAACAGTACCGCCGATTTTGTCGACCTTTTCGCTGAAGCTTTCAAGCAAGTCGACCCAAATGCAAAGCTCGCAGCCATTTTCAACACCGTAGAGCTGAAGGACCGCATCAATTTTAATTCCACAAACGCTGAGGTCATCAAAGTTATCCGGGATGAAACAAATGCGGCAATTGACAGGACCTACCATATCCTGACAACACGTATCGACCGTTTCGGGGTCGTACAGCCGAATATTCAGAAGTTGCAGACCGCAGGCCGTATCCTGATCGAACTCCCCGGGATAAAAGATCCCGAACGCGTACGTAAGCTTTTACAGGGGACTGCACAGCTTGAATTCTGGGAAACTTACCAGTTCACTCAACTCCATTCCTATTTTACGGAAGCCAATAAAAAACTTGCCGCTATCATGAGTACCGGCGGAGACAGCCTGAAAGCCGATTCACTGAAAAAAATCGATTCGGCCGGCACAGCCAAGGCCATCAATAACAAGCTTTTGCTGGCCGAGAAGAAGGACAATGGAAAAGCAGGCAAGGAGGCCAGGCCTGAAATAAAGAAAGAAGAAGAAAAGAAGGACAGTTCAAAAGGCAATGCGTTGCTGAAAGAGATCGGCAAGGATACTTCCAAGAACGCCGCCCTGAATAAAAAGAACGAAGCTGAGCAGTGGATGAAGAAGAATCCCCTGTTTGCCTCACTAGCAGTATCGATCTATCAGAATAAAGAAGGTCAGTATGTTGCAGGCCAGACCGCCATGGTGGGCCGTGCGCTGATCAAGGATACGGCCAAAGTGAATTACATGCTGCGGGTTACGAAGCATATCTTTCCGCGCGACCTTAAACTTGCCTGGACAGTCAAGCCCGGCGAAGAAGCGAAAGACGTGCTTCAGCTGGTTGCTTTGAAGGTAACATCACGTGACGGCTCGCCTGCCCTGGGCGGTGATGTCATTACAAACGCCCGCCAGGACTACGACCAGAACGGAAGGGTCGAAGTCTCCATGTCGATGAACTCCGAAGGCGCCAGGATCTGGAAACGCCTTACAGGTGATAATGTCGGCAAACAGATTGCCATCGTACTTGACGGCTATGTTTACAGCTATCCAAACGTAAATGGTGAGATCCCCAACGGAATGTCCTCCATTACGGGTGGAAATATGACCGTTGAAGAAGCCCAGGACCTTGCCAACATCCTTAAGGCCGGTAAACTTCCTGCCCCGGCGCATATAGTTGCTGAAGAAGTCGTAGGACCATCACTTGGTAAGGAATCCATCAATGCGGGTTTGATCTCCTTCATAATTGCGTTTATCGGGGTACTGCTATACATGTCATTATATTACAACGGCGCCGGCCATGTGGCCGATGTCGCCCTTTTTGCAAACGTATTCTTCCTTTTTGGCGTTCTGGCTTCCATCGGTGCCGTCCTTACGCTCCCTGGTATTGCCGGTATCGTGCTGACACTCGCCATGGCCGTCGACTCCAACGTGATCATCTACGAACGAATGAGAGAGGAAATGCGAGCAGGCAAAGGCATGCGGCTTGTCGTAAAAGACGGTTTCCGTCATGCCCTTTCGGCTATTATCGACGGCCATGTAACTACCATTCTTACAGGTATCGTTCTTTATATCTTCGGATCAGGTCCGGTTCAGGGTTTTGCAACCACCCTCGTGATCGGGTTGCTGCTTTCACTGTTCTCTTCCATTTTCATCGCCAGGCTCCTCTTTGAAGGGATGCTCGACAGGAATATGCGCATCACTACAGGGAATAAATACACCATGAATGCTTTCCAGAACATTCATATCAACTTTATCGGGCTCAGGTACAAGATGTATATCCTTTCGCTTGCCATCATTATCCCCGGTATCGTTTCCATTTTTATACGTGGGCTGGATCCCGGTCTCGATTTCACCGGAGGCCGGAGTTATGTTGTCCGTTTTGATGAACCGGTAAAAACATCCGACGTTCGTGAATCCCTTGGCAAAGTTTTCAAAGAATATCCTGAAGTAAAGACCTTCGGGCCTTCAAACCAGGTGAAGATCACGACGAAGTTCATGATCAACGAACGAACCCAGCAGGCTGATTCAATCGTTAATATTAAACTTTTCGAGGGCATCAAAGGATTCTACAGATCAACTGTCACTTATGCTGATTTCAAATCGGCTGACCCCAAAAAAGCAATAGGAGAAATGAGTTCCCAGCGGGTCGATCCCACCATCAGCTACGCTCTAATCTGGCAGGCTATCCTTGCAGTGTTCTTTTCATTGATCATCATTTTTATTTACATTGCATTAAGGTTTAAAAACTGGCAGTTCGGGATTGGCGGGGTTGTTTCCCTGTTCCATGATACACTCGTCATTATTACCTTCTTTACTCTCTTCCATGGCATCCTGCCATTCAGCATGGAGGTCGACCAGTCATTCATTGCTGCACTTCTTACCATAATAGGATACTCCATTATGGATACGGTCATCATCTTCGACAGGATCCGTGAATACCGGGCTTTGTATCCTAAACGTGAACTTGCCGATAATATTAACTCGGCCATAAATTCTACACTTGGCCGAACGGTAAACACCTCCGGGGTCACACTTGTTGTTCTGATCGTCATTTTCATATTTGGAGGTGAGGTCCTCAGAGGATTCACGTTTGCCTTGCTGATCGGTGTTATTTCAGGTACATATTCGTCGGTATTCAACGCTACTCCTGTTGCATACGACATCCTGATGGCTCAGAAAAGGCGCAGGGAAAGAAAAGAGCTTGAAGCCAAAGGAAAAGGAAAATAATTTCATTTCCTCGTTTGAAGCATGGAAAAAGGCCGGGGGAATAGCCTCCGGCCTTTTTTCTTTCGGGTACGGGACGATTACACTTTTGTTTATATTTGTACGTTATTCCAGCTATTAATCATCCGGTAATGCAACTGAACAGCCGTTTATCCTTCCTGCTTGTTTTTCTTATTACAGCATCCATGGCAATTGCCCAGAATAAAGCCACTAAAGCGGCCGATGACGCTTTCGCCGACCAGCTTTATCTGACTGCTCTGCAGAAATACCAGAAAGCCTCATCAAAGGTAAAAAACAACAAGGCGGAACGAGACCGGATAACATTCAGGATTGCGGAATGTTACAGGATGATGAACAATACAAGAAAAGCAGAAGTCGCATATAAAAGGCTGGTTACAAACACAAGGTTCCTTAAAGACGAGCCCAGGGTATTGCTCTATTATGCCAACGCGTTGAAATCCAATGGAAATTATGACGAAGCGATCAGGCAGTACACAGCCTATAAAGAACTTGCGCCGAAAGATCCGAAAGCTGACCAGGGAATAGAGTCGTGCAAGATGGCAAAGGAATGGTTGGCGAATCCTACCAAATACAACGTCAAATGGGAAAAAGCACTGAATTCCAAGGAAGATGACTTTGCTCCGGCTTATGCCGATAAAAAGTTTGGATCAATAATTTTCACCTCTGACAGGGATGCCTCAACAGGAAAAGACATTGACAACTGGACAGGGCTGAAATTCTCGGATCTGTTTTTTGCCCGCAAAGACCGAAAGGGGGATTGGAGCAAGCCTGTTCTTGCAGATCAGGCGGGAGTTCTAAATTCCAAGTCAAATGACGGTGCGGGCCAATTCGACTCCAAATTCCTGCATTTTTATTTCACCCGCTGTTATAATGATACACGTAAAAAGAATGGTTGCGGGATTTACAGGGTCAGCCGCACAGGAACCAATAACTGGAGCGATTATGAGCATATCGAACTGGGCGGCGACAGCGCTAGCATATACGGGCACCCCTCTGTCACCCAGGATGAAGTGATTTATTTCTCTGCCGAAGCGCCTGGTGGGTATGGCGGGAAGGACATCTGGCGTGCAAGCAAAAAAAGCGGGAAATGGATCAAGGAAAACCTCGGTCCTGTGATCAACACGGCAGGAAATGAATTATTCCCGTTCATTCGTAATGACAGTATATTATATTTTGCTTCTGACGGCCACCCCGGTATGGGAGGTTTGGATATTTTTCGTTCCGTGTACTCAAACGGGAAATGGAGCCAGCCGGAAAATATGAAATCCCCGATAAACTCTCCTGCAGATGATTTTTCCATAGTATTCAATGAAGAAGAATCCGAAGAAGGATTATTTGCCTCAAACAGGCCGGGAGGCAAAGGACGGGACGATATTTATTCATTCGTCATACCGCCTGTTTACTTCACGCTCGAAGGAACTGTGACAGATGACCGTTCATTGCTGCCCGTGCAGGGGGCTGATATCAGGGTTACCGGGACAAACGGCAGGAATTTCAAGTACACAAGCGACGAAAAGGGCCATTACAGCTTCAACAAGATGCAGATCACTGCCAATACGACCTACGACATCATGGTGACAAAGAAGGACTATTTCAATGAAAAAGGGAAGGAAACCACTGTAGGGCTTGAAAAAAGCAAAGATCTAACCAGAAACTTTGTACTTAAACCCATCCCCAAAAAACCTGTGGTTTTACCCGATATCCTTTATGATCTTGCCAAATGGGATCTTAAACCCCAGTACCAGGATTCTTTGCAGGGTCTCATCGAAACTCTTGATGCCAATGAAAATGTCGTAATTGAACTGGCCGCCCATACCGACTCCAGGGATACTTACGAAAGAAATGATATCCTCTCCCAAAAACGTGCCCAGAGTGTCGTTGATTACCTGATCTCACGAGGGATTGACCCTGACCGGCTGGTCGCAAAGGGTTATGGCAAAAGGGTTCCGCGGGTTCTTTCCAAAGACGTTACAAGAGAAGGATATACATTTAAAGCAGGAACTGTTCTGAATGACTCACTGATCGACCAGCTTCCTAGTACAGCCGTCAAAGAAGCTGTACACCAGATGAACAGACGTACTGAATTCAGCATCCTGAGGAACGATTTTATCCCCAAGGGAACCGTCGCCAAAGCACAGCCTCCGGCAAAAATCGAAATGGTTATTGCTCCGGAAATCAATGGCATACAGGTTATTAAAAATGCTGACGGGAACTTTGAAGGAAATTGTTTTATCAACGGCATCACTACTGTTTTCACTTATGATAAAAAGGAAAAAGATATTTATATTACCGCTTCTGAAGCTTTTAAACTTCTGAGGGACGGGGTAATTGATAAGACTGACTTCGAAGGCGACGCAACAAAGTTTATCCAGGATAAATCAATTGGAGAAAAAGCTGTAATCGTGATCAAAGAAATCAGGATCGCAAAAAATACCGTAAAGGATTTAAAGGTGATCGTTAACAGCAAAATCCACGGGACCATCGTCTTCGGGGAGAACACATTGAAAAAATTCGGTAATTTTCATGTTGACGAAGCCGGAGGAAAACTGGTTTTTGACTGATCGATGGCAGATCCCTCAAGATATTCACAACGAGGCGTTTCCTCCCAAAAGGAAGATGTTCATTCTGCCGTCAGGAACCTGGATAAAGGTCTTTTTCCAATGGCTTTCTGCAAGATCATCCCCGATATCCTCGGAGGTGATCCTCTTTACTGCAATATCATGCATGCCGATGGAGCCGGAACTAAATCCGCCCTGGCATATATTTACTGGAAAGAAACCGGCGATCTTTCCGTTTGGAACGGGATTGCCCAGGATGCCGTGGTGATGAACCTTGATGACCTGCTTTGCGTCGGTGCGGTGAATGACATCCTGCTTTCATCCACCATCGGCAGGAACAAGAACCTGATCCCTGGTGAAGTTATCTCCGGGATCATTTCAGGCACGGAAGCCTTCCTTTCAAAGATGCGGAGCCTTGGTACAGGCATATGGTTCACGGGGGGTGAAACAGCAGATGTCGGAGATATCGTCAGGACAATTGTTGTGGATTCCGTTGTGACCTGCAGGATGCGAAGAGAAGATGTTATCGATAATTCAAAGATCTCTTCCGGTGATGTGATTGTTGGCCTGGCTTCCGCAGGACAAACAACTTATGAAACGGAATACAATAGCGGCATAGGGAGCAACGGGCTTACTTCAGCGAGGCATGATGTTTTACATACGGACTATAAAGCAGCCTATCCGGAAAGTTTTGATGCACAGATCCCTGAGAAGCTTGTATACTCGGGGCATAAAATGCTATGCGACCCTACTGAAGTCCCTGGTATCAACACCGGCAAATTACTGCTTTCCCCAACACGCACCTTTGCACCGGTAATCTCCTCCATCCTATCTGCTTATAGGAATGATATTCACGGAATGATACACTGCAGCGGTGGCGGGCAAACTAAAATTTTACATTTCCTTGGCAACCATCATGTTGTAAAGGATAGACTTTTCCAAATACCTCCCCTCTTCAGGCTTATCCAAGAGCAATCCGGTACACCCTGGAAAGAGATGTACCGGGTATTCAACATGGGGCACCGTTTCGAGTTGTATATCCCGGAAAAAATTGCAGGCGACCTGATCCGTATAGCTGCCTCATTTAACCTCGAAGCAAGGATTATAGGCCATGTTGAGCAAGCCGGAGCCCCCTTACTGACAATCCTTGCTGAAAACGGTGAATTCCATTACAACCGTCTTTGATCCCATTACCCGACTGCTGTGTTTGAAAACAATGCAGACATGCTGATAAATATGCTTTCCTGAGAGCCGGCCGCAACGATATAAAACCAGACTGTTCATTTTTTGTATCTTTGCACTCCGGTCTGAGAATATCAAGATGCTAGATAAACTTGAAGCAATAAAGCAAAGGTTCACTGATATCCAGGAGCAGATGAATAATCCTGAGGTGATGAGTGATATGAAGCGGTTCATTAGGCTCAGCAAGGATTACAAGGAGCTTCTTCCAATCATGGAAGCCCATGTGAGATACATCAATATCCTTGCAAATATTGATCACACCAGGGATATCCTTTACAACGAAAAGGATGAGGAATTTCGTACCATGGCAAAGGAGGAACTAGACTCACTTGTTGCTGGAAAAGATAAACTTGATGAGGATATCAGGATGATGCTGATACCCGCCGATCCACAGGACCATAAGAATGCGGTTGTAGAGATCAGGGCCGGAACCGGCGGCGATGAAGCCAGTATCTTTGCCGGTGACCTGTATCGCATGTATTCCAAATTTTGTGAAACCCGGAAGTGGAAAATCGAGCTGGTGGATTTTACCGAAGGTACTATGGGAGGTTTCAAGGAGATCATTTTCAATGTAATAGGCGATGGAGCTTATGGACAGATGAAATATGAATCGGGTGTCCACAGGGTGCAGCGGGTTCCCCAGACTGAGACCCAGGGCCGGGTACATACTTCTGCAGCCACGGTGGCAGTCCTTCCCGAAGCCGACGAATTTGACGTGGAGATCAAGCCGGCTGATGTCAGGAAAGACACTTTTTGTTCTTCCGGACCAGGAGGCCAGTCAGTTAATACCACTTACTCGGCAATACGGCTGACACATGTTCCTTCGGGAATTGTTGTAAGCTGCCAGGATGAGAAATCGCAGATCAAGAATTATGAAAAGGCCATGAAGGTGCTGAGGACAAGGCTGTATGAAATGGAGCACCAAAAGTATCTCGATGAGATCTCGAAGAAACGCAAGACGATGGTATCAACCGGGGACCGCTCTGCAAAAATCCGCACCTATAATTACCCCCAGAGCCGGGTAACGGACCACAGGATCAACATGACAATGTACAACCTTCCTGTTGTCCTTGACGGCGATGTACAGCCCCTTATCGATGCCCTTCAGCTTGCTGAAAATGCCGAAAGGCTTAAGGAGGCGGTGAATTGAAAACAGGCATTGGTCATCGGGCATTAGGGGCAGCAGGAAGGAAATAAAGTTTGGAAAACTGTATAAATTGCATTCCCGGGCTTGAACTATAAAATCCGGAAAAAATTATCACTATGAACCGCCAGGAACTCATCAGCCTGATCAAACACAAGAAATCATTTCTGTGTATTGGGCTCGACACCGATCTGGGCAAAATCCCCCCTCAGCTTTTAAACCTGCCCGATCCTGCTTTTGAATTCAACAAACAAATCATTGATGCCACTGCCGATCTGGCTGTTGCATTCAAACCCAACTTCGCTTTCTATGAATGCAATGGTGTGAAGGGATGGGAAAGCCTTACAAGAACAATCGATTATATCAATTCAAATTACCCGGGGCGGGTTTTTACAATCGCTGACGCCAAGCGCGGCGATATAGGAAACACTTCCCAGCAATATGCCAGGGCTGTATTCGATAAAACTTCTTCTGGGCTTGAATTCGATGCTGTGACCGTAGCTCCCTATATGGGCGAGGATTCCGTCAAACCATTTCTTTCGTATCCTTCAAAATGGATTATTTTGCTTGCCCTGACATCCAATAAAGGAGCTGAGGATTTCCAGTTTTTCACTTCCAATGACACCAGACTCTTTGAGCATGTCCTTCAGAAATCGGGACATTGGGGAAACAAGGATAACATGATGTATGTCGTGGGTGCTACCAAGGCCGAAATGCTGGGAAGCATCAGGAAGATCGTCCCTGACCATTTTCTGCTGGTTCCCGGGGTTGGCGCCCAGGGCGGAAGCCTGCAGGAAGTTGCAAAATATGGCCTTACCGAAGATTGTGGATTACTTGTAAATTCCAGCCGTAACATTATTTATGCATCGAAAGGGACAGATTTTGCCATGAAAGCCAGGGAAGAAGCGGAAAAAATTCAGAAAGATATGGCGGAAATCCTGGGCTCCTGAATGAGCCGGTAATAATAATAACCCGCATCATTATCATAGTAACCTGGCAGAGTTCCTGACAGGGTCCCACTTACAACAGTTTATGTCAGGTGTTGCCAGCCAGTTCTCCCGAGTGTATCAGCCACGCAATAATGGCTTATGGTTTGTCACTCCAGAACAGTGATCCAGCCGAATTTATCCGGGACTTTGCCATCCTGGATATCCCGCAGGATAGTGTATAGCTTAACAGAGACGTTGCCTGCCTTTCCCTCCCTGCAGTATTGGTAAACCTTTTCAGTATCCCTGTCATGGATGGAACAGATAGGTGAAATCACAGCGGCGGTGCCACAGGCGCCGACCTCATCAAATTCCGAAAGCTCTTCAACAGGGACAGGCCTTACTTCCACGTTCATGCCGATATCCTGGGCAATAGTACGCAACGACATATTCGTGATGGATGGAAGGATCGAGTGAGAGTTCGGGGTCACATATGTATTTCCTTTTATTCCGAAGAAATTTGCAGGGCCGGCTTCATCAATATATTTCTTTTCCTTGGCATCCAGGAAAATGCAGGAAGCATATCCTTCCTGATGGGCACGCATACCTGCACGGAGGCTGGCTGCATAATTCCCTCCAACTTTGATATGGCCTGTCCCGAGAGGGGCAGCACGATCATAATCCCTGACAATCTGCATTTTAACAGGATTAAACCCTTCTTTGAAATAGGGCCCGACCGGTCCGACGAAAATCATGAACATATATTCCCTGGCCGGCTTTACACCCACCTCAGCACCTGTACCGATCAGCAGTGGCCGGATATAAAGTGAAGCTCCTTCACCATAAGGCGGAATGTACTTTTTATTCAGAGAAACAACCGTTAACACCGCTTCACGAAATAACTCAAGCGGTATTTCCGGCATAATTAGCCCGATGGATGAATTGTTCATCCTCTTACAATTCTCCTCCAGTCTGAAAATCCTTATCTTCCCATCAATCCCGGTGAATGCTTTCAGCCCTTCAAAGGCCTCCTGTCCGTAATGCAGGCATGTGGCAGCCATGTGCATATTAATGTATTCCGAATCTGTGACCTCTATCGGTCCCCAACTGCCGTCTTTCCAGTTGGTGCGAACATTGTAATCCGTTTTAAAATAACCGAATGGCAGGTCTTTCCAATCAATTGCCGTCATAACTGGTATGTTTAAGTGTTAATATTCAGCACAAACAACCATGTAAAGGTAGAAATTTATTCAGACGGGGAAACTGGTTTCGGAAAATTTTTAATGGCTGATTTTCACCAACTTGTCATTTTGGCAGGATTTGAATTATGGCACTTGCTTTGTGTATAAACCAATAAACTTTTTCCGGACTCAACCATATGCCGGGTCCATTATACAAGTCCTAAACATAAAACAATAAACACTAAACGACCATGCAGAAAGGCAAGATCAACGTTCAGACTGAAAACATTTTCCCGATCATCAAGAAGTTCCTTTACTCGGAACATGAGATCTTTTTACGTGAGCTGATTTCGAATGCCGTGGATGCCACCCAGAAGCTTAAGACCCTGGCTTCACTCGGCAAGTTCACAGGCGAACTTGGGGATCTTACGATAGAAGTTAAAGTCAATCCGAAGAAAAAAACAATTTCGGTAAAAGACAGGGGCATAGGAATGACTACGGATGAAGTTGACCGCTATATCAACCAGATAGCCTTTTCCAGCGCCGAGGAGTTTATCAGCAAGTTCAAGACCAAATCGGAGGCCGAGATGAATTCCATAATCGGCCACTTCGGTCTTGGCTTCTATTCAAGTTTCATGGTTTCGGATAAGGTTGTGATCCAAACAAAGACCTACCAGACCGAGGGCGATACAAAACCCGTGCTGTGGGAATGTGACGGCAGCCCTGAATACACGATGGAAGACAGCAAGAAAAAAGACCGCGGCACAGAGGTAATATTATATATCGCAGATGATTCCAAGGATTACCTGGAAGAATACAAAGTGCTGGAAATTCTTAAGAAATACTGTAAGTTCCTTCCTGTACCCATAAGGTTCGGCAGTGAGAAAACCTGGGAAAAAGTCACGGGTGAAAAAGATGAGAAGGGGAATGACAAGGAAATTGAAATTGAGAAGCCCAGGATCATCAATAATACAGATCCCCTTTGGAGGAAAAAACCGACTGATCTTAAGGATGAAGATTATAAGCAGTTTTACAGGGAGCTGTATCCTTATACTTTTGAAGAACCGCTGTTCCATATCCACTTAAATGTCGATTATCCATTCAAGCTCACAGGTATCATGTATTTTCCAAAAGTCAAAAAGACGCTTGAGGTTCAGAAAAACAAGATACAGCTTTATTGCAACCAGGTTTTCGTTACTGATTCAGTTGAAGGGATAGTGCCTGACTTTCTTACGCTACTTCATGGTGTGCTTGATTCACCCGACATTCCTCTTAATGTTTCCCGTTCATACCTGCAGAGCGACCCCAATGTCAAGAAGATCAGCAACCACATCACGAAAAAAGTGGCCGACAAACTTGAATCACTCTTTAAGGATAACCGGGCTGAGTTTGAAGCAAAATGGGATGACATCAAGGTTTTCATTGAATACGGGATCATTTCAGAGCCGGAGTTTTTTGAAAGGGCAAAGAAATTTTGCCTTCTGAAGACGACCGACAATCAGTATTTCACATTCGAGGAATATGAAAAGAAAATCTCAGAGACCCAGAAAGACAAGAACGGAAACCTGGTTTACCTGTATGCGACGAACGCCGAGGAGCAGTTCAGTTTCATTGATGCTGTAAAAGACCGTGGCTATGATGTACTGCTTCTTGACGGCATCATTGATACACATTTTATCAACACTCTCGAGCAGAAACTTGAAAAATCAAGGTTTACGAGGATAGATGCGAATACAGTTGACAAGCTGATCGAAAAGGCTGAACCCATGCCCTCAAAGCTTGATGAAGCTCAGCAAAAATCGCTTAAAGAGATAGTTGAAAAGCAGGTTGACAAAGAAAAATTCACTATTCTTATTGAAAGCCTGAGCGAAAAAGAAGCGCCCGTGCTGATAACGCAGGATGAATTCATGCGCAGGATGAAGGACATGTCGGCCCTGGGAGGCGGATATTCCTTTATGGGCAATATGCCTGAAAAATACAACCTTGTGATCAATTCCAACCACCCGGTGATCGGGAAGCTTCTTCTTGAACCTGACGGAGGGAAACAGTCTGCCATCATCAGGCAGCTGACCGATCTGGCTATGCTTTCCCAAAACATATTGAAAGGCAAAGATCTTGCAGAATTCATCAAAAGAAATATTGAAAATATTTAAACTGTAACTTTTTAATATATTTACGTCCAATCGGATGATGGGCAGGAAACACGTTCTTCTGAACAGGTTTCAGCTACACACTATAGAGCATCAAGTACAAACAAAAAACCAAACATCATGAAATTAAGTAAAGGCTGGATAATCCTGATCGTTATTGTCCTCGTCGTCCTTATGTTATTCTCTTGGGGAAGCAGTTCATATAACAACCTTGTTACCAAATCACAGGTTGTTGAACAACAATGGGCACAGGTAGAGAATGTGTATCAACGCCGCTCCGACCTGATCCCGAACCTCGTTAATACTGTGAAAGGGGTGGCTAATTTTGAGCAGAAGACACTCACGGATGTCATTGAAGCACGTGCCAAGGCTACCAGCGTGCAGATCAATCCGAAGAATCTCGATGACGCATCCCTTCAGAAATTCCAGTCGGCCCAGGATAACCTGAGCTCTTCACTGGCCAGGCTGATGGTCGTGGTGGAAAACTATCCCCAATTGAAGGCAACGCAGAATTTCAGCGAGTTGCAGGCCCAGCTTGAAGGCACGGAGAACAGGATAACAGTTGAAAGAATGAAGTTCAACGAGGTTGTTCAGGAATACAATATACAGGTCAAACGATTCCCATCAAATATCTTCGCAGGGATGTTCGGGTTTAAGGAAAAAGCATACTTTAAAGCAGTCCAGGGAGCAGAAAAAGCCCCCCAGGTCCAATTTTAAACATTCAGTCCATTCACTCCACATTAAACGGTTTGTAACCCTGATGGATCACTCAGGCATTGACAGGGAGGCGGACAAAACCAGGATTATGGGAACATCAGCAAGGGATTTTTTTTCTCTTCAGCAGCAGGCAGCTGTTACCAGAGCAATCACGGCCGCCGAGCATGACACCTCGGGAGAGATCCGGGTGCATATCGAAAATTCCTTTAAAGGCGGGGTGCTCGACAGGGCAGCCTATATTTTCAGGCACCTCGGGATGGCCCGCACACGGCACAGGAACGGCATACTGATCTATCTTGCGATAAAGAACAAGCAGTTCGCTATCATCGGGGATAAAGGCATTCATAAAGAAGTGCCTGAAAACTTCTGGACTCATCTTCATCAGGAAATGCTTGTATATTTCAGGGAAAACCGTTTTGACGAAGGACTGATATTCGCCATTTCGGAAACCGGGAAACAATTACAGAAGCATTTTCCGAGGCAGGCGGTTGACAGGAATGAACTGCCGGATGAAATCTCATTTGGAAACGATTAAACCGCTCCCATGAAAACACTTAAAAGCATTCTATTACTTCTTTTACTTGGACTCAGCATCCACGGGTTTTCACAAGATATCCCCGACAGGCCGATGCCTCCGAAACTCGTTAATGATTATACAGGCCTTCTGAAAGCCGATGAGGTTGCTGCCCTGGAATCCAAACTTGTTTCTTTCAGCAATTCGACCTCCACACAAATCGCTGTAGTCGTAATGTCAACCTTAAAAGGATATGATCCTGCTGATTTTGCCTACCGCCTGGGACAAAAATGGGGAGTGGGACAGAAAGGAAAGAATAACGGAGTGGTTATTCTCGTCAAACCAAAATCGGAATTGGAGAAAGGCCAGGCATACATAGCGACAGCTTACGGGCTGGAGGACGTGATCCCAGATGCAATCTGTAAACAGATAGTTGATAATGAAATGATACCCCGTTTTAAAGAGAATGATTATTACGGTGGCATCAATGCTGCTGCCGATGTGGTGATGGATCTCGCCAAAGGGAAATATACGGCCAGCCAGTATTCCAAAAAACATGAAGCCGGGCCGGTAGGGATTATTGTCCCGATGATCATTCTTATGGTAGTGTTATTTGCTATCCGTGCCGGCCGTGCAGGCTCCCACTCGGTCGGAAAAAGCCTGCCCTGGTGGATGGGTTTATGGATGCTGGGGTCGATGGGAAGGGGCCACGGCGGGCAATGGAATGACTTCTCCTCAGGATCCGGATTCTTCGGAGGAGGAGGCGGAGGAGGAGGTTTCGGAGGCTTCGGCGGCGGAAGTTTCGGCGGCGGAGGTGCCGGAGGAAGCTGGTAATAACTTTAAAGAAAAAGCCCCTTTCCCAGGGGCTTTATCAGTTGAACCTTGCGCCGCTTACTTGGCAGGAGGTGCTGCAGGTCTTGGTTTGATCTCTACATTCTTTACATCATCCAGGGTGACATACCCTCCCTTGTTCCCGAAATTATTAAGGACATAGTTGATTACAGCTACTGCATCTTCCTTTGACTCAACCTGCGGGGTCATTTCCTGGGTGTATTTTTTCCCGTTGACGGTCATTTCCATCTTGGAACCGTTAAGGGTCTGGGCAACCGCCCTAGGCTTATCAGCCAGCAGATAGTCTGAACCTGCCAGCGGAGGGAACACATTCTCAACCCCCATGCCTGTGGCCTGGTGGCACACCACGCACTTTGTCTTGTAGATCTGTTCTCCCTTCGGCATCATGGCCTGGATATCGGCAGGAATACCCCCGGTGGCTTTTTGTTCGCCTGCAGGCTGGCTTCCTCCTCCGCATGAAGTAAGCACCATGCCAAGCGCAAATAAAGAAAGTAAAAGAATAGCAATTCGTTTCATAATCTCAGGTTTTGTTATTGTTGATATTACACTTTGATTGCAAAATTAAACTGATTTATAAAATTATCATCAATTATTCATCGTGACAGCAGGCCGGATGGTTTTTTTTTGCTTCCATCTTAGGGCTCACATAAGGTATGCCCAGGTTGAGTCCCCTGAGGATAAACAAAATGGCCACCATCAGGATAAAATACGGGATAACTTTCTTCACAACGCTCCTGAAACCGGTTCCGATGACATTTCCGGCCATCGTCACGGCCAAAAGCACAGGGACAGTCCCAAGGCCGAAAAGGAACATATACAGGGCACCTTCACAGGGTCCCTTGCTTACCACAGCCCCTGCCAATGCAATGTAAACAAGTCCGCAGGGCAACAAGCCATTAAGCAAACCGATTATAAAGACCGAAAGATAGGTTCGTCGGTCAAACTGCTTCCCGAAAATCCTTTTATAAGCTGCAGTTATCCCTGTGAATCCCATGTTCATTTTTAAATTCTCCGGGGAAAAAGTCATGACAACCCAGATGATCATAATAATTCCCAGAGTAATGGAAACCCATCTTTGTATCCCCCAAAAGTAAAATCCCATGCCCAGTATCCCTAGAATGAAGCCTAGTAAAACATAGGTAAAAATTCTCCCTGAATTATATAAAAGAGAACTTGTAAAACGGGTGCCGCTGCTAGTTTGCTTCAACGGAAGGGCAAGGGCGATGGGTCCGCACATACCTGCACAATGCAGGCTTCCCAGTAGGCCTAATAAAAATGCCTGCAACAGGTTGATCATTCGGCAAAAATTTCCTTTTCGAAATAATAGGACCTGTTGCTCATGGCCCAGTCGAGCTTAACGATATACTTACCTTTCTTAAACATTGAAGCAGGGATCTGCTGGATCATCCCGGAGTCAAAAATTAAAGGAATGGTCCTGTCAAGATTTTTGTCGGAAGGGCGATAGAGATTCACCGTCCCCTGCACATGATTTCCTCTCAGGTCAGAAGGAAACTGTATTTTCAGTGCAGATTTGTCCATACTGATCAAAGGTAGCTCATGAAGTTCAGCGGTATTTCTCATTTTCTGCAAAACCTCTTCATACCTGAGACTTTTGGCATAATAATCGTTTTCCACAAGTGAATTATCCTGGTGTCGTGCAAATATGAAAAAGGCTACGCAAGCCCCCATGAAAACCACGATAAATATAAAAATGCCAGTTCCCCAGTTCAATTTCATATTAATTATTTTTCAGGTCCGAAAAATGTTGCATTGGTTTCATCCAGCATCTTGCCCCCGCTGAAAATCCCTATATCAAGATCCATCTTTCCCGATTTCAGCTGCGACTTTTCATAGATGACGAAGAATACCGCCTCTCCTACCGTATGTTTAATTATCACCGGGCCATTGCCGATGATCCTTATTTCACCTTTCCGGGAAAGATCCCGTATTTCGACCGGCAGATCCCGGCTTGTCTTATTCACGATCTTGATATCATACAGGTTGGCAATCTTCCCGTTGCCCATGTCCTGGTAAAGTGTCCCCGGAGAGCGCATGACAGTGGCTTCCACCGGGTTCCTGCTGATCAGAAAATAAAAGAAAACTGTCAGGAGGGCAGCAAGAACAATAGTATAGGCAGCCGAACGTAGGGTTAATTTCCACGGTTTGCCTTCGGTAATCATTTTCTCGGAAGAATAGCGGATAAGTCCCGGGCGAAAACCGACTGCCCTCATCATCTCATTGCATGCATCTATACAGCAGGCACAGTTTATGCATTCGAGCTGTGTGCCGTTTCGGATATCTATTCCTGTCGGGCAAACATTGGCACATTGCCCGCAGTCTATGCAATCGCCTTTCCCCGTTTCCTGCCTGTTCTCTTGTCTCCTGATAAGTCCTCTCTTCTCACCTCTTTTATAATCATAGGATATCAACACCGTAGAAGGATCAAGCAGTACTCCCTGCAACCTCCCGTAAGGGCAAACTATGGTGCAGACCTGCTCGCGAAAACAGGAAAAAATAAAATAAAAGACAAAAGAAAATACCAGCATGATGGCCAGGCCGACAATATGACTGGCAGGATTGTCGGTAATAAGTTTGAACCAGGAATCAGCACTTATCAGGTAAATAAGGAAAAGGTTGCCAATTATAAAGGACATCAGGTAAAATACTATGTGTTTGAAGCCTTTCTTAAGGAATTTATTAGTACTCCAGGGCATGGCATCAAGTTCTTTCTGTTTACGGAAATCTCCTTCGATCCAATATTCTATCCTTCGGAAGATGATCTCCATAAATACTGTCTGCGGACAGGCCCATCCGCACCATAGCCTTCCGTAAGTCGCTGTAAAAAGAATGATGAAAACGATGAGCGCAATCATCGCGATGAAGAACAGGTTGAAATCCTGGGGCCAGAATTGTGCGCCGAAGATCACGAATTTCCTCTCCAGTACATTAAAGAGTAAAAATTGCTCACCGTTCACTCTAATGAAGGGCGCCAGAAAGAAAAACAACAGCAGGATAACACCGGTCACATTCCTCCATGCAGTTAACACACCTTTGGGCTTTTTTGCAAAAACCCAAAGACGCTTACCGCTTTCATCAATGGTGTATAGCCTGTCGCGAAAGCTTTGCCGGGTATTCTCCTGTTTCATATTACTTGCAAGGATCTCCTTGCGGAGCCTTCGGATCGGGTGGATTCGTGCCGCGTAATGTCATTAAATAACTCGAAACCTGGAGGATCTGGTCCATGGTGAGCTGCGTTCTCCATGAGATCATTCCTTTTTCCGGCACCCCATTGGCAATAACTCGGGTTATATCGATATACCTGCAACCATGAATTGAGAAATTATCAGTGAGGTTAGGCCCGACCAGGCCCTGTCCCTGAGCTTTATGGCATACCACGCAGTTCTTGTCAAATACGGCTTTCCCGGCATCCAGCCCGGCCTTGTCGGTTAACGGCATAATGGTTGTGTCAAACACCATTGCCTGCTGTACCGATGCCATGGAGGCGGCAAGAGCCATTTCCCTGCTGTATTCCTGCTCCTGGTGAGGAGCCACCTTGAATACGTCAAAGACAAGCAAATAGACAATTGCATATATAATGGTGATTATAAACAGCCATAACCACCACTTAGGAAGACGGTTGTCCAGTTCCCTGATATTGTCGTATTCATGACCTGACAGCAGTTTATCGCCGGTCAGTTCATCTTTTTCAACTGGATTTTTATCATTGATTTCCATGGTAATTATTTTAAATCTTAAACATCATTTGAATCTTTAGTCTGGTCATCGAAGGGCAGCCTGCTGAACTCTGATACATCCTTCTTGCAGATCGACATGGTATGGACTACCACAAGTCCGAAGAAAACAACAAAGATGAAGGTTGAGAATAGTCCATAATTATCAATACCGCTGATGGTTTGAAATACCTCGTTAAACATAGCTTTCCTGTGTTATTAATTGGAATTCCCTTGTACAGCAGCCGACAAACCGGCCGAATGAATATCAACTCCAAGCCTCTGGAGATAAGCAATAACAGCGATTATCTCCTTATTCGGGGCACAGTCTATTCCCTGGGTTTTGAGATCGGCTGAGATCACGGAAGCCTGTTTCATCAGGGCATCATTGGCTGTCTGGTCATAACCGGCCGGATAAGGGACACCAAGCATCTGCATTACACGAATCTTACGGGGGGTCGTACTCATATCCAGATCGTCAGAGATCAGCCATTTATACACCGGCATAATGCTTTGTGGGTTAAGCATCTGAGGATTCTTCAAATGGTTGTAATGCCAGGAATTCGGTTTATATTGTTTCCCGTTCACTACACCTTCCCTGGAAAGGTCAGGCCCGTTACGTTTCGAACCCCACTGGAACGGGTGGTCATAGATAAATTCACCTGCTTTGGCATATTGCCCGTACCGCTCGGTCTCGGAACGGAATGGCCTGACAAGCTGAGAATGACAGGTATAACATCCTTCCCTGACGTAAATATCACGTCCCTGCAACTCAAGCGGAGTGTAGGGTTTAACGCTGGCGATAGTGGGAATGTTCGTCTTTACAAGGTAAAGCGGAACGATCTCGATGATGCCGCCGATAAGTATCACGATGAGCGCTATGATGGTGAACTGAATGGGCCTGCGCTCCAGCCAGCGGTGCCTGCCTTCGCCTGCTGCTCGTTTACCCGGTATGGTTTCAAGTGCCGGAGCCGATGCAGCTTCCTCAGCAAGGAAATTGCCTCCCCGAACGGTCAGGATAAGATTGTAAACGCCAAGCACCACACCTGTGATATACAGGGCACCCCCGATTGCCCTGGCGGCATACATCGGGTGAAGCTGGGTGACAGTCTCGAGGAAATTCGGGTATTTCAGGAACCCTTCACGTGTAAATTCCTTCCACATCAGGAATTGGGTGATGGCTCCCCAGTAAAGCGGAACTGCATAAAACACGATCCCGAGGGTGCCGATCCAGAAATGGGTGTTGGCAAGTTTCTTTGAATACAGCGTGGTCTGGAAAATCCTCGGAAGCAGCCAGTAAAGTACTGCAAATGTCATGAATCCATTCCATCCCAATGCCCCGATATGGGCATGGGCAACCGTCCAGTCGGTGAAATGAGAGATAGCATTCACCGTCTTGGTCGACATCATCGGCCCTTCAAAGGTCGACATCCCGTAAGCAGTGACCGCGACAACCATAAATTTCAATACAGGGTCTTCCCGTACTTTGTCCCAGGCCCCGCGAAGCGTAAGAAGGCCGTTGACCATTCCACCCCAGGAAGGAGCGATCAGCATGACTGAAAATACAACCCCAAGCGATTGTGCCCAGTTCGGCAATGCCGAATAGATCAGGTGATGGGGGCCTGCCCAGATATAAAGGAAAATCAAAGCCCAGAAATGGACCACCGATAACCGGTAGGAATAAATCGGCCGGTTGGCCGCCTTGGGAAGATAATAGTACATCAGCCCGAGGAAAGGAGTTGTAAGGAAGAAAGCCACTGCATTATGTCCATACCACCATTGTACAAGCGCATCCTGGACACCTGCGTAAACTATGTATGATTTGAAGAAAGTTATCGGGATCTCGATGCTGTTGGCTACATGCAATACGGCAACCGTGACAAAAGTCGCAAGGTAAAACCAGATCGCAACATAAATATGTCTTGTACGGCGTTTTATGATAGTGCCGATCATATTCCAGCCGAAAACGATCCAGATCACGGCAACCAGGATGTCGATAGGCCATTCCAGTTCGGCATACTCCTTACCTGTGGTAAACCCGAATGCAAAAGTGAGGGCAGCCGAAACAATGATTAGCTGCCAACCCCAGAAATGAATTTTACTGAGGATGTCACTGAACATCCTTGACTTGCACAAACGCTGTAAGGAATAATAAACACCACAAAACATACCGTTACCGACAAAGGCAAAGATCACCGCATTGGTGTGAATGGGGCGGATCCTCCCGAATGTAGTATAAGGGATCCCGAATGACAGCTGCGGCCAGACGAATTGCATCGCAAGTAAAAGGCCGACAACCATCCCGACGACACCCCAGAAAAGGGTGGCATAGGCGAACAATTTTACAGACTTATTGTCGTAATAAAATGTTTGGTTTTCCATATTATATCTCGTTAGATGGATTTGCAGCGTTAACTGATTCCTTCACTGAGGGCTCAGGTTCCACGGGTTTTTCATCATCGAAAAGAATTCGAACCGACGAACCGTAAGGATCATCATATTGCCCGTTCCTTACTGACCAGAAAAATGCAGCCAGTCCGATGAGGGCAACGATCAGACTGAAGGCCACAAGGATAAGGATAACACTCATGAATATAAAAAGGATGTATGAGGCAAATTTAAAAAGATATAAATTAGAATTCCAAGATTAAAATACTGAAATGCGTTAAATAACAAATATTTATATTCAGTCTGAATAAAATTACGGTAAGGCCCGTGGGGACTGGTTTGCAGGTGTCTGGTGGACCGATCATTTAGCCGGTACAACAACCATAAGGAAGTAACCGGTATTTCATATTGAAAAACAGCAACATTGGCATGCCGGGGGCGGCATCAGGGATCAATCGGCATGAGTTGAATTCAATTTATAGTAAAGGGATGCAAGGAAAATAGAGATTGTAATAAATAATATAACCGAAACTGAACTGAGCGGCATCAGGATCGCGGATATTATCGGGGCTAGGTGACCGGTGACTGCATAACTGAGCCCGATAATATTATACATGAAGGAAAGGGTGATGCTCATGATGACTATTTTCCTGCTGGTTTTGCTGAAGTGCAGAAAATCGGGAAGACGGTTGAACCGTCGGGCTTCAAGTATTGCATCGCAGGCAGGGGAGAAATGGTAAACTTCATCTGCCACTGAGAGCCCGCAATCTGCTTCACGAAGAGCTCCGGCATCGTTCAGCCCGTCACCGATCATCAACACCTTACGCCCCCTGGTTTTCAGGTTACGGATATAATTCAGTTTATCAACAGGGCTCTGGTTGAACCTGAGGTGCCCGGGTGTCGGGAAGAACTTCTGCAGCTTCGGCAATTCGGCATCATTATCGCCTGAAAGAAGATGAAGCTCATAATCTTCTGCGAGTTCAGTAAGCACATTCTTCATCCCCTCCCGGTATTGATGCCCTATGGAGACATACCCCGAGGGCGCTCCGTCGATTGAAATGAACACCCGTCCTTCTTTTGAATCTTTTGAAGAGCTTGAGCAAACGTAATCTTCAGATCCTAATTTTACGTGCCGGCCCTGTATGATCCCTTCTATGCCTTTTGAAGGAATTTCACGAAACTCACTAACTTCGGAAATACCGGAATCGTTCAGCGACTGAAAGATAGCCACACTCAAGGGGTGTGTGGAATGCCGCACAAGTGAACGGATGAGAGTATAATCCTCCGGATGAAGCAGAAGAGCAGATTTATCCAGGTCAAACTTCTGGTTATTTGTAAGCGTGCCTGTTTTATCCAGAACAATAGTATCTATCCCCGAAAGAACTTCCACGACAGCGCTCCGTTTGACAAAGAAACCATTCCGCCCGAAAGCCCTCATAGCTCCTCCGAAGGAAAAAGGGAGGGTCATGGCCAGTGCACAAGGGCAAGCAACGATAAGTATGGAAGTCACCACCAATATGGCTTCCGAAGGACGGATGATCCACCATATAATACCCGAAACCAATGACAATATCAGCACGGTGGCTGTAAAATACCTGCTGATGATGTCAATAGCCGATTCCCAGCGGTTCTCCTTTTCATTCCCTTCCACGTGTTCATTCCAAAGCTCGGTCAGTTTGCTTTGGGTAACTTCTTTCTCAATAAGGATTTCAATGGCTGCGCCTGACTGTTTCCCGCCGGCATATATCCGTTGACCTTCTTTTTTTAATACAGGAGCCGATTCCCCGGTCACAAAGCTGTAATCAATGGTCCCTTCTCCTTTGACCAGGATAGCATCAGCAGGAATAAGCTCATTGTTGCGTATCAGAATACGCATCCCTGTCCTTAGCTTTCTCAGAGGGAGGATGCTTTCAATTTCGGGGCCTGAAACCAGTGTTACAGCAACAGGGAAGTAGGAACGGTAATCTCTTTCAAATGAAAGGGCCTGGTATGTCATCCCCTGGTACCATTTACCTATAAGCAGGAAAAAAACAAGGCCTGCAAGGGAATCCATGAAACCCGGGCCTGTTCCGGAAAGGATCTCCCAAACACTTCTGAAAAACAGTGCTGAAATCCCCAAAGCTATGGGCAAATCGATACTTATGAATTTCTTTCTCAATCCCTTGTATGCAGTGATAAAATAGCCTGAACCTGAATAAAAGGCGACCGGTATACCAAGCAAAATATTAAGCAATCCGAAATTTTGACGGATGAAATGCTCCACGCTGTCATCAATTGCCAGGTAGGAAGGAAAGCTGAACAACATGATATTCCCAAAGCAAAACCCTGCAACCCCGAGCTTGTAATAAACTCCCCTATCGGTCTTGTTTACCGATTTCCGGTCGAGGCTTTCAAGAGAGATATGGGGGGTGTAGCTTAGTGAAGCCAGCAATTCAACCAGTTTCCTGAGGGTAATCTCCGATTCCCTGAAGGTGAAAGTCGCTTGTCTCCTTGTAAAGTGCACTGAGGAATGAATGATTCCCGGTTGAAGTTTGTGAAGGTTTTCCAGCAGCCAGATGCATGAGCTGCAGTGGATCGAGGGGATAAAGAATTTGACCCTGGAGATACCGTTGTCGGAAAAATCAAGGATCTCAGACTGTATCTCCTGATTATCAAGGAAATCAAATTTAGACCCGGTATCCGCTGTGTTGGCTTTTATCCCGGGATATTCAGAAAGCCTGTAATAATCTCCGGCCCCGCTGCTGCTCAGGATCTCGAATACCATCCGGCAGCCGGTGCAGCAAAATATTTTTCCTTCGTATTGTATTCCTGTGTCACGGCAATTTTCTCCGCAGTGATAACATTTAGGATCCTCTCTCCCGTTTATCATCGCACAAAAATAAAAAAAACGTGGATTTTTAATTACTTTTGGAATCCAAATCAAACCTATCAGCATGCCTGTAAATATTGATTTTCCCATGATAGCCTGGTCAAGGGGGCAGTTTGCACTTACAGCAATGTATCACTGGCTCTTTGTCCCCCTGACACTCGGACTGTCAGTTCTCATTGCCATAATGGAATCTGTTTATGTGAGAACCGGCAACGAGGAATGGAAACGCATTACAAAGTTCTGGATGACTCTGTTTGGCATCAATTTCGTCATTGGGATAGCGACCGGCATCATCCTTGAATTTGAATTCGGTACCAACTGGTCGAATTATTCCTGGTTTGTCGGGGATATTTTCGGGGCCCCGCTTGCAATTGAAGGCATCATGGCATTTTTCCTTGAATCGACGTTCATTGCCGTGATGTTTTTCGGATGGAATAAGGTTGGCAAAAAGTTCCACCTGGCTTCATCCTGGCTTACTGCCCTTGGAGCAAACCTTTCGGCACTCTGGATACTTGTTGCCAACGCCTGGATGCAGGCCCCGGTTGGGATGAAATTCAATCCCGACTCGGCCCGAAATGAAATGCAGGACTTCTGGCAGGTTCTGCTCTCCCCCGTTGCGGTTAATAAATTCTTTCATACCGTTAGTTCCAGCTATATTTTGGCAGCCGTGTTCGTCCTTGGGATAAGTTCCTGGTTCCTGTTGAAAAAGCGGGAACATTTCCTCGCAAAGAGGAGCATCTTACTTGCTTCTGTCTTCGGACTGGCTGCTACTCTTGCCACCGCATTCACAGGAGACGGATCGGCGTACCAGGTGACACAGAAACAACCGATGAAACTTGCCGCTATGGAGGGCCTGTACAAGGGACATAACGGTTCCGGGCTAGTGGCCTTCGGAATTCTCAATCCCTCGAAGAAGAACGGTGACAGCAATGACGCCTTCCTTGTCAGAGTAGAATTCCCGAAGCTGCTTTCATTTTTAGGTTACCGCAACCCTGATGCTTTCGTACCCGGTGTTGATGATATCATAAAGGGAGGATTCAGGCCGGAATACAGCAGCGTACCTGCAACCGAGCAGTCAAAAACTTTTTCAGCAGATGAAAAGATAGCCAGGGGCCGGGTCGCGATCACCGCATTCCAGACCTATAAACGCCTGCTTTCGGCCGGCGACACACTTAAAGCCCGCGAGGCAGAAAAAACCCTCATGGATAATTTTGCGTATTTCGGATATGGTTACCTGAACTCGCCTTCCGATGTTATCCCTAATGTACCTGTCACATTCTATGCCTTTCATATCATGGTCTATATCGGGCTTTATTTTGTCGTGCTGTTCATCATCATTCTTATTTTATCTTATAATGATAAGCTCGAGAAAAAGCGGTGGCTTCTCCGGACGGCACTTTGGAGCATTCCCCTCGCCTATATCGGCGGGCAAGCCGGATGGATAGTTGCGGAATTAGGACGTCAGCCCTGGGCAATCCAGGATATGCTCCCCACTCTTGCAGCCGCCTCAAAAATCGATTCCTTTTCGGTACAACTCACGTTCTGGCTGTTCGCACTTATCTTTACAATCCTTCTCATAGCAGAAATAAAGATCATGGTAAAACAGGTCAGCATCGGACCAAAAAATGGAGGGACCCACAATGTTTGAGAACATGTCACTCGAAATGCTCCAGGCATACTGGTGGATCATCATTTCACTCTTAGGGAGCCTGCTTGTTTTCCTGATGTTCGTGCAGGGCGGCCAAACCCTTATTTGTATCCTGGGTAAAACTGAAATGGAAAAAAAATTGATAATCAATGCATTGGGACGAAAATGGGAATTTACATTTACAACCCTTGTTACTTTCGGCGGTGCTTTCTTTGCCTCCTTCCCTCTTTTTTATTCCACCAGCTTCGGAGGTGCCTACTGGTTATGGATGGCTATCCTGTTCGCCTTTATAATTCAGGCTATTGCCTATGAATACAGGGGCAAACCAAATAACTTCCTTGGTGAAAGGACCTTTGATATCTTCCTGCTGATTAACGGTGCCCTGGGAACTTTCCTGATAGGGGTTGTCGTATCCACATTTTTTACAGGAGCCCCGTTTATTGTTAACAAGATCAGTTTGTCGGTTCTGTCAGACCCTTCCATCTCGCGCTGGATGGGAAGTGCCCATGGCCTTGAAGCTCTTCTCAACTGGAAAAATCTGGCCCTGGGCCTTGCTGTTTTCTTCCTGGCAAGGGTACTTGCCATTCAATACATCGCCAATTCAGTTGATGATGAGGAAATTCTTAAGAGGTCAAGGCAACAATTGTTTGCAAATGCCATCCCGTTTCTGGTATTCTTCCTCACCTGGGTCATCTCCGCATTCCTGCTTACAAGGGGATATTTTGTCGAGCCGGATACAGGCCGAATCCGCCCGCTTAAAGGCAAATACCTGATCAATCTGCTGAGCATGCCTCCTGTCCTTTTTATATTCATTGCCGGGCTGGTCTTCGTATTGATGGGGATTGCCCTTCCTTTGCTTGATCATAATAAAAACTCCCGGAAGGGAATCTGGTATACCGGCCCGGGAACTATTATGACGGTTTTTGCCCTATTGTGTACAGCAGGTCTCAACGATACAGCCTACTACCCCTCGACCACCGCCCCCATGTCCTCCCTGACCATTTATAACAGTTCCTCCAGCCGATACACACTTACAGTTATGAGTTATGTTTCATTACTGATCCCCTTTGTTGCTGCATACATCACGTATGCCTGGTATTCGATCAACAGGAAAAAAATCAGCAGGGATGAATTAAATTCCGGAGAGTATTCCTATTAATTTCACGTTCGGATATTTCAGATCCAGCTTACGGCTTTAAAATTCACTGCTGCTTTCATTTCATCCGTTGTTTTTTACCAGCACCGGCTTACGGTTTTTTTATACTTTTGTATCTTGAAAATTCTATCCTCAGAAACACCAACTTGCTATATATTAAGCTGTTAAACGATTTTTCTTTTTCCCCCATACTTTAAACGATAGCAGCGTGAAAAAAATTATCCTTTTACTGACCATCAGTCTTACCATAGGCTGGGCCATGAAAGTCCATTCCCAGGAAGCCAAAAACGATACTTCTTCCTTTCCTTACTGGATCGGGATGATGCAGGATCCAGATGCGAACTTCTTTAAAACGCAGAGAGCATTCAACATATACTGGAAAGATCGTAAAATAACCAAAGGCTGCGGCTGGAAACCATTCAAGAGATGGGAATACATGATGCAGAGCCGGGTGAACCCCGACGGCTCTAAGCCTGCACCTGATGCCACATACAGAGCCTATACTGAATTCCGGTCACCCATGCATTCACAGATTGGCAACTGGGTTTCCCTCGGACCTTCTCATATTCCAGCCCCTGGCCCCGGTGGATACGAAGGACTTGGCCGTCTGAATACCGTGGCCTTCAATCCCACAGATGCGAACAAGATGTATGTCGGTTCGGCTTCAGGAGGGTTCTGGTACACCAGCGATGGCGGAACAACCTGGAACACTTCGACGGACACATTGCCAACCCTGGGTGTTTCTGCTATCGTTGTGGATTATTCAAACCCAAATCATATTTTTATCGGTACCGGCGACCGTGATCACGGAGATGCAGCGGGAATGGGAGTTTTTAAGAGTGGCGATGGCGGCCTGACATGGGCTGCATCAAAAACAGGGATGGATAACGTAACCGTCCAGAACATGCTCCAGCATCCAGCCAATTCACAGATATTTATAGCCGCAACGAGCAGCGGAGTGTACCGTTCCACCAATGGTGGAGCAAACTGGACAAGGACCAAATCGGGGAACTTCAAAGATATAAAGTTCAAACCGGGTGATCCCAATACTGTTTATGCAATTAACACGGCAAGTTTTTACAGGTCGACAGATAACGGCGTGACATTTAACCTTGTAACCTCCGGACTTCCCAGCGGGCAGCAGCGTGCGGTAATCGCAGTAACCGCAGCAAATGCGAACTATGTTTACCTGCTCTTTTCCGACAACAGCAGCGGGTTCCAGGGTTTATACCGTTCCACGGATTCAGGTCTTGATTTTACAACACGCTCTACAACTCCTAATCTTCTCGACTGGTCATGCGATGGTTCAGGGACCGGGGGGCAGGGATGGTACGACCTGGCCCTTGCAGCCAGTCCCACGAATGCCGAAATGATCTATCTCGGCGGGGTGAATGTCTGGGAATCAGTTAACGGTGGCACTTCCTGGACGATCAACTCCCACTGGTACGGAGGCTGCAGCGTCCCTGCCGTGCATGCCGATTGCCACTACCTTGCCTTTTCACCGGTGAACAGCAACCTTTTCGCCTGTAACGACGGCGGGATCTTCGGCACTCCGGACGGGGGACTGACATGGAACTATTATACCGAGACCATGACAATCGGCCAGATCTATAAACTCGGGCAGTCGCAGACTGTCAGGGATGAAGTCATCAATGGATTCCAGGATAACGGGACCTATACTTATCAGGGAAATGGCTGGATTGCAACAGGAGGCGGTGACGGGATGGAGTGCGCCGTGGATTATACCAATGCCTCATATACTTACTACACCACCTATTATGGTGATATTTACAGGAAATACAACAATAACAGCGAAAACCACATTGCGGGTAACGGCGTCAACGGGATAACGGAAAGCGGTGCATGGGTAACACCATTTATCCTGGGCAAATCAAACCACACGCAGATGTTCGCAGGATATATCAATGTGTGGAGATGCAATAATGTTATGAACGGAGGGATCACCTGGCAGAAAATATCGGACAACCTGGGCGGAAGTAACAGCAACACAATGGCTGTCCTTGAACAATCGGGAGCCGACACGAATATACTTTACGCTGCGCGGTCAGACAATAAACTGTTCAGGTCGGATAACTGCCTCGATGCCAACCCGGCATGGAACGATATCTCAGGGCACCTCCCAGGTCAGGTTGCCCCGACATCCCTTGCAGCGCACCCGACCGAGTCCGGTACGGTGTATATGACCGCCGGTACCAAGGTTTATAAATCCACAAACAAGGGATTTACCTGGACGGATATTACATCCAATCTTCCCGCGGTCCATATTAATTCGGTAGTTTATTATAAAAATTCCAATGAAGGCCTATACCTGGGCACGGATGCCGGAGTTTATTACAAAGATCAGTTCACCAACGGTTGGATCTCTTTCAGCCATGGGCTTCCCTCGAACGGTATAATCACTGAACTGGAGATATATTACGATAATGACTCCGTTTCAGCAGATGTGATAAGAGCCTGCAGCTTCGGTAGAGGCCTCTGGGGGTCGGATCTGTATCACGCCCCTGTGACTGCCAACTTTTCGGCCAGTCACACACTCATTCCTACAGGCTGTTCCATTGATTTCACAGACCTTTCCGCCGGCGTCCCTTCAAGCTGGCAATGGACATTTGCCGGAGGTACTCCCAACTCCTCAAATCTTAAAAATCCTGCTGGTATATTGTATAATAATCCCGGTACCTATCCGGTGAAACTGAAATGCTGGAATGAATTCTCAACAGACAGTCTCACAAAAACAAACTATATCACGGTAAGCAGCACCCTGGTGCCCCTCGTGGATTTTACAGCCGACAAGCAGGCTCTTTGTATCGGCGATACTGTGCATTTCACCGACCTCTCTCAGAATTGTCCTAACGCCTGGGCCTGGCAGTTTACTCCCAATACAGTTACCTATATCAACGGGACAAACAACAACAGCGAGAACCCTGTGGTGATCTTCAATGATCTGGGATCATACGATGTAACTCTTTATGCAGCAAACAATATAGGGCAGAGTTCAATCACAAAGCCGGGATATATCCTTAACGGCGGGTATCCCCTCACTTTTCTCGAAGATTTCAAGACCGGTTTCGGCACCCACTTCTGGACAGTTGTCAACCCCGACCAGGATATGACCTGGGATACGATCACTGCTGCCGGAGCCATGGGCAAGGCTGCATGGATAAATTTCTACAATTATACTATTGTCAACAAGCGCGACCAGCTGATCAGTCCTCCGTTCAGGATGCCCGCAACTCCCCCTATTGAGCTCTCCTTCCGCCATTCTTATGCACAACGCGACATCGTAAAGGACTCTCTCATCATAAAGATATCGGAAGATTGCGGCAGCACCTGGACCCGTTTATGGGCCATGGGGCCAAACGGCACACCTTCAGTCTTTGTGACGGCTCCGCCCGACGACAATGCGTTTTATCCCCAGGGCTCCGACCAATGGTGCGGAGGCTCCTATGGTGTGAATTGCTACTATCTCAACCTGGCTGATTATGCAGGGAAATCAAACATCAAGCTGATGTTCGAAAGCTTTAACAGGAACGGGAACAACCTCTTCCTTACAGATTTTCTACTCCAGGGCGAGGTCGGGACAAATGACCGGTTACCTGGCACGGAAGGTATCCTGATCTACCCCAATCCATCGCATGGCGAGTTTACCCTGGAATGCAGATTTCAGGGCCCCGTGCATGTCAGTGTGATTTCCGGTGACGGGCTGGAGATGTATACACGCGATATTCATGCAGGGACAAAGCCTGTAAGAGAGAACATTGACCTCAGACAGCTTGCAAGGGGAGTCTATGTTATCCGTGTTACCGGCAACCGGCAAACGCATGTTGGAAAACTGGTTCTGGATTAATACCGGTCAGCATTGGAGGACATGAAGAGTTTTCTGATATCATTAGCTTTTAGTTTGGTCAGTTTCATGGCCTTTCCCATTCCAGGTCATGGGCAGGAGATCCCATACGGCTATTATTCATACGACGACATACGCACTATCGCCGATACCCTGGTTCAGCAATACCCATCCATTTGTAAGAAGATACTGCTTGGAACCTCCATGGGGGGCAGGCAGCTTTTTGCGATGAAAATAAGTCATAACGTGAACCATGACGGGTTAGAGCCCGAAATCCTTTTTGATGCCGGTATACATGGCAATGAGGTCGGTGGCCCTCAGAACCTGATATTGTATGCACAGGACCTTTGTCAAAAGTATGGCCACGACAGCGTTTACACCGACCTGATTGATACCCGGCAGGTCTTTTTGTATTTTATGGTAAACCCCGACGGAAGGGATAACATGACAAGGTATAATAATGCAGGTGTCGACCTTAACAGGGATTTCGGTTACATGTGGGATACAGGGGGAACCAGCCCCTCCCCTTTCTCACAGGTCGAAAGCCGGACATTGAGGAATTTCATGCTCGATCATCATTTCGTGGTTTATACCGATTACCATAGCGGAACCGAGATTATTGCCTATCCCTGGAGCTACCGCCCTGATTCCTGCAGGGATAAAAGGGAGATGGATTCGATGGCCGCCGATTATTCCCGTAAATCCGGTTATAATCATTTGCTTTACGGACAAGGGTTTCACGACATGTACCAGGTCATTGGAAGTACAAAGGATTACCAATATGGGATCAAGGGCAGCATAGCCTGGTCCATAGAAATATCGGTTAACCAGCAACCTCCCGATACGATGATACAGGTCTACTACCATGACAACCTGCCATCCATGAACGAAATGATAAAACGCTCGGGTTGGGGCATTGCCGGAACCGTCACCGATTCGTTGAGCGGCATGCCCGTAAGTGCCAACGTATGGGTCAACAATCTTTACCCGGTTTCGACCTCTCCGGCGGTGGGCGATTTTCATAAATACATCGTCCCTGGCACTTACTCTGTTACTGTAACATCCAACGGCTACATCACGAAAACAATCAGCAATGTTGTGGTTCCCGATTCCGGTTCCGTTACCCTTGATTTCCAACTGGCACAGGTACCATCCTTTTATGCCAAACGGATCATTGCATGCCAGATACCCGGCTTCAATTTCTTCGATGAGGGATATACACCTGGCTGCCTGGGTGCACCCGACAGCAAGCCATTTTCCCTTGGGCATTACGGCTGGGTCATTATCGACATGGGGGATACGATTTATGACGGCCCCGGTAATGACTTCAGGATATGGCAATCAGGCCCTTCCATAAAAACCCTGAAATGTTACGCGGGCAATTCCATGGACGGGCCCTGGACTTATATCGGCGATGGAATGTACACTTGTGATTTCGACCTGGCAACTGCCGGGCTCACCAAAACCAGGTACTTAAAAATCATTGATAACGGGGCTGGCCCTGCCACCGGAAGCGGGGCAGGTTACAACCTGGATGCCGTGGAAATGCTGACTATTCCTCTGCGCGCAAATCTCATGGCCGATGATAGGAATATCTGCGTAGGAAATTCGGTCCAGTTCCATGATATCACGCAGGGGAACGTACTTTCCCGCCACTGGCAATTCCCGGGCGGGAACCCTTCTTCCTCCACCCTTCCGGACCCGATGGTAACTTACCCCGACTCAGGCCATTATGCTGTTACCCTAACTGTTACAAACAGTTATTGCTCTTCTAAATCCACTTTCGATAACTATGTAGGCATCCATGCACATCCTGTAGTCCATTTAGGTAATGATACCGTGGTCTGTGCCTGGTCCTCCCTCACCCTCGACGCCGGAAACCCAGGGTCAAGGTACCTGTGGTCAAACGGGGATACGACAAGGACAATAGTTGTGGATACGGCAGGAAGAGGATTATTTTCCAGCCATTTCTCCGTGCTTGTGACAAATGCACCCCAATGCACAGGTTCTGATACTATTCTTGTTTCGTTCCAGGTCTGTGAAGGAGTCCCTGATGCGACAGCACATTCCCTGAGACTTTACCCGAATCCTACGGAAGGACAGCTGGCGGTGACGGCAGGAGAAAGCATCGACGGCCGGCTGGATATATTCGATTCCAGGGGATTAATGGTTGCTTCTTACCTGTTTGCCGGTGATGAACCCCTGCTGCACCTTGATTTGGGTTACCTGCCCCAGGGTCTGTACATCGCCTGCCTCAGGAATGAAAAATTTACGGTTTCGCGCCGTTTCATCATCAATAAAAATTAACCGTCAGAACTATTCAATATAAACGCCTGGCATATGCAGTTGTTATTCAGCAAGTTGATCAGCGGAAAATCCATCCTTCTTGACGAAACTGAATCAAGGCACTTGAAAGTGATGCGGCTGGGGCTGAACGACACCATCCATGTAACCGACGGGGAAGGCAACCTGTATGAATCCAGGATCACTCATATCGGACGCGGACAAGCCACTGCTGAGATCCTTAAAAGCACAAAGCCACAGCCCGAAAAAGATTGCAGCTTGCACATTGCAATATCCCCTACAAAAAACATCGACAGGTTTGAATGGTTCCTGGAAAAAGCAACCGAAATCGGAGTATCTGAAATAAGTCCCCTCATTTGCCATCGCTCCGAAAGAGTAAAAATAAATACTGAAAGACTTCAGAGGATACTGGTATCGGCGATCAAACAATCTCTGAGAACTATAATCCCGCGACTGAACAGCCCGGTCAGTTTCAATGAATTCATCAAAAGGAATATTACAGGCCAGGGATGTATTGCGAGCTGCATGCAAAGTGATATAAAAGAATTACAGTACGTTTATACCACAGGCTCTGACCTGGTCGTTCTAATCGGACCCGAGGGGGATTTTACAGGCGAAGAAATCGCCAAAGCGCTTGAGGTGGGTTTCAAGGCGGTAAGCCTTGGTGAAAGCAGGCTTCGCACTGAAACTGCCGGTGTTTATATCTCGGCTTTGTTCAACATTTTAAACACAAAAATAAATTGAAAATAATGCGGAACCTGATATTTAAACGAATCCCTGAGATAGTCCTGGTACTGGCCATAATGCTTATATGTTCTTCTTCTTCTACATCTTCACTCCAGATTGCCTTATTAAAATATAACGGCGGAGGCGACTGGTATGCAAATCCCACATCCCTCCCCAACCTTGTCAAATTTGCAAATGCCAACCTCCACACAAGCATCAGCGAGGAAGTAGCCACGATTGATGCCGGGAACCCGGAGATCATGAATTATCCCTTCGTGCACATGACCGGACACGGGAATGTTGTTTTTTCAGACCAGGAGGCCAGAAATCTCAGGAACTACCTGATTGCCGGGGGATTTCTGCACGTGGATGACAACTATGGCATGGATAAATATATCCGGCCCCAGCTCAAACGGATCTTTCCCGAACTGGACCTGATTGAGCTGCCTGTTTCCTATCCCATTTATCACCAGAAATTTGATTTCCCGCGTGGCCTGCCTAAGATCCATGAACACGACGGCAAGCCTGCCCAGGGATTCGGAATGATATGGAAAGGCCGGCTGGTCATTTTCTACAGTTATGAATGCGATCTTGGGGATGGCTGGGAAGATCCTGAAGTTCACCACGACAGTGAACCGACGCGGCTGAAAGCATTGCAGATGGGATCAAACCTTCTTTCCTATGTCTTCACGCTGAAATGATCCTTTTTCGTACTTTTGATTTCTAAATGGGAACATTATACGAAAAGCTCTGCAGTGACGTCCGGTTCGTTGAAGGCCTGAAGGCCTGCATGAATTGCGGGACATGTACTGCGATTTGCCCGGCAGCTGAATTTTACAACTACCAGCCCAGGATGCTGGTCGATATACTTCAGACACATGATGAAGAGAAGATCGAACAACTCCTGAAAAGCGATACAATCTGGTATTGCGGGGAATGTATGTCGTGTGTCACGCGTTGCCCGAGAAATAACGCCCCCGGGCTGCTGATCACTGCTCTCCGGTCACTTTCCCAGGAATTGGGCTATTTTACTGAATCGGAAAAAGGCCGTCAGCAACTGGCTATCAAACGGACGGTCGGCCAATGGATCCTTGATTACGGGTACTGTCTTTATCCATCACAGATTACACCTGAGAACCATCCTGAACAGGGCCCGGTATGGGATTGGGAATTTCATCATCTTGAAAGTGTGATGGAACGGCTTGGCGCAAACTACAAACAGTCGGGGCCCGGTGTTCTCAGGGCCATTCCGCAGGCCGCCCTGGATGAGATAAAAAGGATATTCGACGAAACAGGCGCCACCGAAAGGTTTGAGAAAATCGAAGCATATTCAAAAGCCAAAGCTGAAGAGATGGGGATGAAGCTTGACGAAGGGCTTCAAAATGAATATATCATGCATATTTATAAATCAAACAGTAAAGACCATTCGGCGGGGCAATGAAAATTGAAGGGAAAAGGCGGATCTGGGAGGAATATCAGAAAGAGATAGCCGACGATAATTATTTTTATGTAAGAAGTTGTGTCAGGCAGAATTTCTTTCCCGGGTCCGAAAAGACCTTCCTTAGATACATGGCTGAACTCGGAAAGAATGTTTTCGAAAACCCCTCACATACGACCTGTTCCGGGATCGGCTACCATACAGACATCGTTCCGTTCAAAACGGCCATGACGATGGTTGCCCGGCAATTCGCCCTGATGACCGAAGCAGGATATGAAAACTTCGTAACCTCATGTATCACAAGCTTCGGCCTTTATTCTGAAATCCTTGAAACCTGGAGCCATTTTCCCGAAGAGGAAGAAAAAACCAGGGAGCATCTGAAAAAAGCCACCGGCAGGGAATTCAACAAACCAAAAAACCTGGCCCATGCCAGTGATGTCACTTACAGGCTTCGCAGTGAAATTGCTGATCGGGGAAACGTCAGGCTTGTGAATAAGGAAACCGGACAGCCATTGAAAGTAGTCGAACATATTGGCTGCCACTACTCCAGGATGTTTCCCAGCAAAGGGATAGGCGGAGCTGAATACCCGTATGTCCTGATAGGTATGATCGAAGAATGGGGAGGCGAAGTCGTTGATTATCCGGAACGAAGGCATTGCTGTGGATTCGGTTTCCGCCAATACCTGATCCAGGCTAACCGGGGGTATTCCGTCGCAGCTTCAAAAAAGAAATTCGAGTCGATGAAGCCTTACAAACCCGACATGATCCTTACCAACTGCCCCGGCTGCCCGATGTTTCTTGACCGATGGCAATACACGATCTCCGAAATGGAAGGCATCACTTATGGTGAAAACGGTCAGGGTATCCCTGTCATGACCTATGAAGAGCTTGCCGGACTAATACTCGGCTATGACCCATGGGACCTCGGGTTCCAGGTCCATCAGGTACCCGTTGAACCACTCCTTGACAAGATCGGGATACCTTATGACCCGGAGAAAAAATTCCTGGACAGGAACGGTAACCCAATGGGCAAACCCAAATCACCCTCTTTCCTGAAATTCTATTGATATGGAAAACTCAGTTATCGTGATCGGAGGCGGGATCGCAGGTATTACCGCGGCTGGCACAATGTCAGGCAGCGGGTTGAAAGTCACCCTGATCGAGCGAAACAACAAACTCGGGGGTCATGTGTCAGAATGGTCCAGGTTATTCCCTGACCGGCGGAAAGCTTCCGAAGTCATTGATTATCTGGAAGCCGGGCTTGGAGATACGAAAATCATCAGCGGGTGCTCCGTGAACGGCATCATAAATAACGATCATTCATTTACCGTCCTTACTGACACCGCCGGATCGATAACGGCTGAAGCTTTACTCATTGCAACCGGCTTTGACCTTTTCAAGGCCGCGATAAAAGAGGAATACGGTTATAACATATATAATAATGTGATTACTTCGGCAGAGCTCGAAGAAATGTTGAGTTCCGGAACCGGGGTGCTAACAGCAGATGGCAGAGTACCGAAACGGATCGGAATAATCCATTGCGTCGGATCAAGAGACGAGAAAGTCGGAAACCTGTATTGCTCCAAGGTGTGTTGCGTTACCGGAGTCAAGCAGGCCATAGAACTGAAAGAGATGTACCCTGCCTCGGAGGTTTATTGTTTTTATATGGACCTGAGGATGTTCGACAGGCATTTTGAAGAACTTTACTATGAGGCCCAGCAAAAATGGGGGATCAGTTTCATCCGGGGAAGGCTCTCGGAATGTGCTGAGAATGCTGACGGTTCAATTGTAATAAAGACAGAGGATACTTTAACCGGGAAACCCTTGAAAATGAGTGTTGACCTGCTGATCCTCCTTGTCGGCATAGTACCGTCGCAAGGCACCGTTAGAATTGCCGGCATGCTTGGCCTGAAAACAGGTGAAGATGGGTTCATCAATTCAGTAGACGCGCATACGATGGACAATTCCTCCGGGATCCCCGGTGTTTTTCTGGCCGGGGCTTTGAAAGGCCCGGCTACGGTGAATTCGGTCATTGCCGACGCCCGTGCCGCGGCAATCCAGGCCATTGCCTGGCTGGGTGTTAAAAGGGCCCGCAATGACTGACTTCGGATATACCATAAGCAGTGACAGGCAAATCGACCTGGACCAGGGAGATATGCGCTACCTTGATTTCGTCAGGGCAATAGATCCCACCCTTGACATTTGCATCGGGTGCGGAAGCTGCACTGCAACATGCTCGGCTGGAAACTTCACCAGTTTCAATATCCGAAGACTGCATACCGCGATCAGGCGGGGGGACACAAAGTCGCTTAAACAGGAAATCAGGAAATGTATGTTTTGCGGGAAATGCCAGCTTGTCTGCCCCAGGGGAGTGAACCTTCGGAACGTGATCTTATCACTGAATCAAGCAATTGAACGACTCGGATGATCAAGTTTAATCTTTTCGTCCTTCCTTTCAGCCTGGGGTTAATCTATATTATAGCCAGCATTATCCATCATTATTACCGCTGGATAAAGGCGCTGCCTTCTGTGGATAAGTTAAAGCTCAGTGCGGGGATCAGATCGCCTTCGAAGGTGATGGCTTCCCTTAAGGAAATATTTCTGGAAGGATTGATTCACAGAAAATTATGGAAAAAAAATCCTCTTCTCGGTTATATGCATATGAGCTTTGCCCTGGGATGGTTCCTGCTGATCGTCATCGGGAATCTTGAATCCAGGATCTATCATGGCTCCCATTTCAATGCCCCTTATTACCCGATCTTCCTGAAATTTTTTATCCACGATCGGCTGGTTTTATTCTTTGAAGTTTTTTCGGTGCCTGCATTTTTCAGGTTTATGATGGACTTCCTCCTTCTCTTTGTTCTTAGCGGGTTGGTCCTCGCCATGCTCAAAAGGAGGCAGTCAAAGTGGTTCGGGTTAAAGCGAACTACCGGACATAACCTGTTTGACCGAATTGTCCTGGCATGCCTGTGGCTCATTTTCCCCATGAGGCTGCTGGCCGAAAGCCTTACGGCCGGTTATTTTGGCGGAGGAGGCGGGTTCCTAACCCAGAACATGGGTAACCTGCTCGTTAGCATCCTCCCATTTCCGGTTGAAAATACAGCTTATTTCTTTTGGTGGTCTTATTCGGTCGTCCTGGGACTGTTCTTCGTGATGATGCCCAATTCCAGGTACATGCATATTCCATCAGAATTACTCCTGATCGTTTTCAGGCATTGCGGGATCCAGCCAAAGAAATGGGACTCGAGTTACTCGGTTCTCGAGACTTATTCCTGTTCACGTTGCGGTGTTTGCCTGGATGCCTGCCAGCTTAACTTTGCGGCAGATATACAAAAAATTCAGGCGGTTTATTTTATCCGGGATCAGAGAGAACAGTTCGTCCCAGAAGAAATCACCCTGACCTGCATGGTTTGCGGCCGATGCCAGGAAGTTTGCCCAGTGGGAATCCATGTGGATTCGGTGAGGCTGATCAAAAGACGGGAGCTCGGTTCCGGGCAGGTCTCAGATTTTTCATACATCTCCAATAGTCATCCTGGTTTTGCGGAAGTAGTTTATTTTGCGGGTTGCATGTCGCACCTCACACCCTCTGTCCCAAGGGCTATGGAAGGGATCCTTAAGAAAGCCGGAGTGGATTATCTTTTCCTTGACCGTAACGGGAGCATCTGCTGCGGGCGTCCTTTGATGCTGGCCGGTAAAGACAAACAGGCCAATGAACTGCTTGAGTTCAATAAAGACCTTATCAGGCAAACTAAAGCAAGGCTGCTGGTCACATCATGCCCGATCTGCTATAAGGTATTCAGGGAAGAGTATAACCTTCCAATCAGGATACAGCACCATTCCCAGTTCCTGCTCGACCTGGTTAAAAACGGGAAAATTGCACTCCAGAGCCAGCACCGCAAAATAGTTTATCACGACCCCTGTGACCTCGGCAGGGGAGGAAATATTTATTCTGCTCCGCGTGAACTCCTTGGTAAGATCTCGGATATCACCGGTTGCGAGCATGAAAACGGGGATGCATTTTGTTGCGGAGGGAGCCTTGGGCTGTTCCGCACTCCGATAAGCAAACGGGATGAGATCACAAAAAACGCACTCTCCTCGCTGCTTGCCAGGAATCCTGACCTCCTTGTAACAGCCTGCCCTCTTTGTAAGAAAACATTTATGAAACATTCACCCGTCCCGGTTATGGATCTCGCAGAAATGATCTATGATTCCATTCCCGGGAACCCTGGGAAGCAGTTGAAGCCAGCCCCGCTCAGGCAGGATACTGTTTCCGTAATGAGCTGATCCTCTCTTCAAGGGATGCAATCCTGGATTCTGCATCGGCTTTTTTCCTCAATTCAGCTTCGATTACATTTCGTGGTGCGCCATCGATAAATCGCTGGTTGCCAAGTTTTTTCATTACCGATTCCAGGAAACCTTTCTGGTAACTGATGTCCTCGTTCAGTTTAACAAGTTCATCTTCCAGATTTATACTTTTCGCCAGTGGGATGTAACATTCGGTTGTTTTAACGATGAAGGAAACTGCATCTACAGGTTTATCCATGGTATAATGAAGCGCTTTAAGATTGCACAGTTTGAGCAGAATTTCATCGAAGGTATGTTCCCCTTCACCGCCATTCTCCCTGCCGACGAATAATTCAAGCTGATCCTTGGGAGAAATATTCTGTTCGGAGCGAACTGATCTGACAGCAATGATGATGTCGCGGATGAAATCAAATCCCTGCACCAGGGCCTGGTCAATTTTGCCGGGCCCGGGTATGGCAGTGTTCATAATGGAATCCTCGCCTGAATTATGAAGTACATGATAAATTTCCTCAGTGATGAAGGGCATGAAAGGGTGCATCACCCGTATCAGTTTTTCAAAGAAATCCAGTGTGGCCTGATGAGTCAGCTGATCCACAGGCTCTTTGAAACCGGGCTTGATCATTTCCAGGTACCATGAACAGAAGTCATCCCACACCAGTTTATAAATGTCTTTCAGGGCTTCCGAAAGCCGGTATCGTTCGAACTGCTCATTAATGCCTGCAAGGGTCATGTTCATTACCGAATCGAACCATGCAACTGAAATCGCGGCAGAACGGTGCTGCGGGAGGGCCTTATCTACCTCCCAGCCCTTAACAAGCCTCATGGCATTCCAAACCTTATTACAAAAATTCCGTCCCTGCTCCACAAGGCTGTTATCGTATAGCAGGTCATTGCCGGCCGGGGAACAAAGAAGCATGCCTATCCTCACAGCATCTGCCCCGTATTTATTGATCAATTCAATGGGCTCAGGTGAATTGCCGAGGGATTTTGACATTTTCCTCCCCAACTTGTCCCTCACAGTGCCTGTGAAGTAGACGTTTTTAAAAGGAATATCCTTCCTGTATTCAAAGCTGGCCATGATCATGCGGGCGACCCAGAAGAAAATGATATCGGGTGCCGTAACAAGGTCGCCGGTCGGAAAATAATATGATATGTCCGGATTTTCCGGGTGCCTTATCCCATCGAAAACGGAGATCGGCCATAGCCATGAAGAAAACCAGGTATCCAGAACATCCTCATCCTGCCTGAGATCGTCAATGCCCAGGGATGGATCCTTCCTGACAGCCAGGCTGAAAGCTTCTTCCCGGCCAGCCGCTACAACAAAATCACCGCCGGGCAGGTACCAAGCAGGGATTCTTTGCCCCCACCAGAGCTGGCGTGATATGCACCAGTCTGTCACGTTCTCCATCCAATGCCTGTACATATTCTTGTATTTCGAAGGATGAAAACGCACCTTATCGCTTTCAACTGCATCCAGCGCAGGGGCTGCCAGTTCCTGCATACGCATGAACCATTGCACCGAAATCCTCGGTTCGATCACTTCGTCGGTCCTTTCAGAATACCCGACCTTGTTCGTATAATCTTCTATCTTTACGATATAGCCCTGTTCCCCGAGATCCTTTACGATCTTCGTCCTGACCTTGAACCTGTCCTCACCAATATAAAGCTGTGCAGCTTCGCTCATCGTGCCGTCCGGGTTGAATGTATCAATCACCTCCAGCCTGTATTTCAGGCCCAGGCGATAGTCGTTGATGTCATGTGCCGGGGTGATCTTTAAGGCCCCGGTGCCAAACTCCCTGTCCACATACTCGTCAAAGATCACCGGGATGGACCGGTTGATAAGGGGAACCACGACATGCTTCCCTTTCAGGTGAGCATAACGTGCATCTTCCGGGTGGACACATAGGGCGGTATCCCCCAGTATGGTTTCGGGACGGGTTGTGGCGATAACAACCCATTCGTCGTGACTTTCCTCAATGCGGTATCTGATAAAATACAGTTTGGACCTGACTTCCCTGTAGATCACTTCTTCGTCCGAAACGGCAGTCAGAGCTTTGGGATCCCAGTTGATCATCCGGGCTCCCCTGTATATCAATCCCTTGTTAAAGAGGTCGACGAAAACGCTGATGACCGATTCATAGCGGGCTTCATCCATGGTAAAGCAGGTACGCTCCCAGTCGCATGATGCCCCGAGCTTTTTAAGCTGCTCAAGTATGATGCCCCCGTGCTTTTCCTTCCATTCCCAGGCATGATCCATAAACTCCTTCCTGGAAAGCTGCGATTTATCAATTCCCAGCTCCTTCAGCTTGGCTACGACTTTAGCCTCAGTGGCAATGGAAGCATGATCCGTTCCCGGAACCCAGAGTGCATTTTTCCCCAGCATGCGGGCACGCCTGACCAGTATGTCCTGGATGGTATTGTTCAGCATATGCCCCATATGTAAAACACCGGTTACATTCGGAGGGGGAATGACAATGCAGTATGCTTCCCTCCCGTCGGGCAGCGACCTGAATAAACGGTTCTTCATCCAAAAGCCATACCATTTATCCTCTACCTGTGAAGGATCGTATTTCGCAGCAATTTCCATTGTTCTGTTTTTTTTGCAGACAGGGCGCAAAGTTAGAAAAATTCGGCGGGAAGGTCTATCTAATAGAGTTTGCTTCTCTTCACAAGGTATGGGAGCAGTACCTGGTTGAACGGGGCGTTGATGTCGGCATCGACGAGATCGATACCGTATTGTCCGCAACGGAGACCAAGCTCTTTTCTGAATTTGTCAACACCCGACAGGTAATGTTCCCTAACCTTTCCGGGCATTACCTTTATTTCCTCCCCTGATTCCAGGTCGGTGAATTTGTATGGACGGTTATCATACATGAAATCAATTTCCTTCTTCTTGTCGGTTACCTGGAACACGATGACTTCATGCTTATTGTGTTTCAGATGCTGTAAGGCTGCAAATATCTGGTCGGTATTGGGAGAATTTTCAAACATATCACTGAAAATCAGGACCAGCGACCTGCGGTGTATCCTTTCAGCAAGTTCATGGATTGTCGACGCAAGGGCAGTTTTCTTCCGCTTTTCAGGAGAGATCGGATTGATCAGTTTTTCAAGCTCCGAGTAAAGATATTTATAGTGTACCGAAGTGGATTTGCACTGTGAATGCAACTCAACCTGGTCGGAGAAAATACTGATTCCTCCCGCATCATGCTGTTTGCGGAAAAGATAAAGAAGGGCGGCAGTAAGGTAAACAGAAAAGGTTATTTTGTTCGGATGGGCAATCTCCGGCTTGGAGATCACAGGATAATACATGGAGGATGAATTATCAATAAACACCTGGCACCTCAGGTTTGTCTCCTCCTCGAATCTTTTGACATATAACCGGTCGCTTCGTCCAAACAATTTCCAGTCGATGTTCCGTATGGATTCACCTGAATTATACAGTCTGTGTTCGGCAAATTCAACCGAGAAGCCATGAAACGGGCTTTTGTGCAAACCTGTGATAAAACCCTCTACAACCTGTCGTGCAAAGAACTCAAGTGAAGAATACTGCTCGAAGCCTGATTGGTCAAAGAGAGGCATGCGGAAATTGTGAATTTATGAAATTGTGAACTTCAAATTGTGATTGGAAAGAGCGGTAACAAAAACTCACAAACTCACCATTTCACGAACTCACAAATTATCATATATGTTTTTCGATAAGGTTTTTAAAGCTGGCCTTAGGGACAGCTCCGACCTGTTTGTCAACGATTTCTCCGTTTTTGAAGAATAGGACGGTCGGTATATTCCTGACTTTATATTTTGCAGTGGTCATAGGGTTTTCATCGACATTAAGCTCTCCGGCTATGATCCTGCCATCATACTCTGCAGCCAGTTCATGAATGATGGGCGAAACCATGCGGCAGGGACCACACCATTCGGCCGACAGGTCGACGACAGCTAATTTTTCGGATTTTTCAATCTTTTCAGCAAAATTGGCATCTGTGAGAATTTCAAACATAGTGATTCTTTTTCGTGCAAAATTAATAAATCATTTTCACATTGTTATTCGGTGACCTGAATTCCAAGTCCTGGAAAATCGCTGACAGCCTGTACGACCTGCTTGGCATCTACCCTGAACTTCCTTGAAGGGAGGTCGATACTGAGCCCTTCATCTGCATCAACAACCCTCAGCCTGAACTGGCATTTGCCTTTGTGGTTTTTTGCGATTTGCTGCAACTCAGCCACAAACTCCTCACTCAGATCCTCCAGGTTTATGGTAAGGATCAAAATCCTGGCTGACTTTTCCATCATCTCGGCAAGAAGGCTCACCTGGTTCACCCTTAGCTGGAGCTGGTCCGGATTGTCATAACGTGGTTCCACCCTGGCATGAATAAACACATGCTGTCCTTCCTCCATGAAATGTTTGTATTTGAGATAGTCCTCAGAAAACAAGGATATACTGAAAAAGTCGATATAATCCTCAATGACGAAAGAGCCGAAAAGCTTTCCGTTTTTTGCGGTCTTATGGGTTGAGCTGATGATAGTTCCGGCAAAGGAGACCTCCTTTCCCCTGAATGGGTTCAGGTCCGATTTTAACTGGCTGGTATTCACCGTGCAGAACTGTTCTATTTCCAGCTTAAACTCGTCAAGCGGATGACCACTCATATAAAAACCGGTAATCTCCTTTTCAAAACGGAGTTGCTCCCTCCTGGACCAGGGAGGGCAATCGGGCAGCCGAAGTTCAACCATTTCCACTTCTTCAGCTTCACCGAAAAGCGATTGCTGTGAACTGCCTTTTCTCAGATGATAATCTGCCGAATGCCTCAGGATTGTTTCAAGGAAGATTGTTTCATCCCCGTTTTCCTTATAGAATAATTGGGCTCTGTGCAAGCCTTCGAAGCAGTCAAATGCACCGGCTTTTGCAAGGGATTCCATGCAGCGTTTATTGATATGGTGGGATGAAATCCTCCGTGTAAAGTCGAAAATCCCGGTAAAGGGCCCATTCTTGTTCCTTTCATCAGTAATGGCCATGACTGCAGCCTCCCCCACGTTTTTAATCCCGGCCATCCCGAACCTTATCTCACCTTTACGGTTGACGGTGAACTTCAGGTCACTTTCATTGACATCCGGGCCAAGGACCTGGATTCCCATCCGTTTGCATTCATCCAGGAACAAAGTGATCTCTTTGAGATCGGTAAGGTTACGGCTGAGGACGGCAGCCATGAACTCGGCCGGATAATGGGTTTTAAGATAGGCCTGGCGGTATGCCACGTATGCATAACAGGTGGAATGCGATTTATTGAAAGCATAATTGGCAAACGACTCCCAATCTTTCCATATTTTACTCACCGTTTCTTCCCTGATTCCGTTCTTTTTACAGCCTTCGAAGAATTTCGGTCTGAGTTTATTCATGATCTCTTCGATCTTCTTTCCCATCGCCTTTCGAAGTGAATCCGCCTCTCCTTTTGTGAAACCGGCCAATTCCTGCGACAGAAGCATGACCTGTTCCTGGTAAACCGTGATACCATAGGTATCTTTAAGGTATTTCTCCATTGCGGGAAGGTCGTATTCTATTTTTTCCCGTCCGTGCTTGCGGTTAATATACCTGGGAATATATTCCATTGGGCCCGGACGGTAAAGAGCATTCATGGCTATCAGGTCTTCTAACTGATTGGGCTTAAGTTCCCTCAGATATTTTTTCATCCCGTCCGATTCGAACTGGAAAATGCCAGTCGTTTTGGCAAGACTGAACAATTCATAGGTCGGAGGGTCATCGAAAGGGATTTTCTCGATATCCAGGTCAATACCTTTTGAAAGCCTTATGTTGAATATTGCATCATTGATTATCGCGAGCGTTTTCAACCCGAGAAAATCCATTTTAAGCATTCCGACCTTTTCGATATAGTCCCCATCGAACTGTGTGACCAGGAGCGTGGATTCCTTGCTGGTGGCGACCGGGATATAATCAGTAAGATCCTGCCGGCCTATGATGATCCCGCAGGCATGCAGCCCGGTCTGCCTTATCGAACCTTCCAGCTGCTCAGCGTATTTCAGGGTGTCGGCGGTCACCTTATTGCCCGAAAGTTTGGCTGCTTTGAGCTCAGGGACTTCTTCGATGGCTGCCTTCAGTGTGATCCCCGGCCTGGAAGGGATCAGCTTGGACAGCATGTTGACCTGGTCTATGGGCATCCTGTGAACCCTTCCGACATCCCGGAGCGCTCCCTTGGCTGCCATGGTGCCGAAGGTGATAACCTGTGCAACCTTGTCAGCCCCGTATTTATTTACTACCCAGGATAACACACGGTTCCTTCCATCTTCGTCAAAGTCAATATCAATATCCGGCATGGAAACCCTGTCGGGGTTCAGGAACCTTTCAAAAAGGAGGTTATATTTCAACGGATCCACATCCGTAATCCGGGTGCAATACGCAACGACTGAGCCTGCGGCGGATCCTCTTCCCGGTCCCACGGCCACCCCCATTTCCCTTGCCGCGCGAAGAAAATCCTGGACGATCAGAAAATAACCGGGATATCCCATCCTTTTTATTGTAGAAAGTTCAAAACCGATTCTGTCGCGAATCTCGTTAGTAAGCTCCGGATATCTTCGTTTCGCACCATCATAGGTTATATCCTTCAGATATTCATCAGGATCTGTATAGCCTTCAGGCAGAGGAAAATCAGGCATTATCGGGTCATGGTTCAGGCTGTAAACCTCAACCTTTTCAAGGATCTCCATAGTATTCTCAAGCGCTTCCGGGACATCCTTAAAAAGTTCGTGCATTTCTTCCTGGCTCTTAAACCATTCCTGGCCTGTATACCTTAGCCGGTCAGGGTCGTCAATGAATTTCCCCGTGTTCACGCACAGCAGGCGGTCATGAGCTTCGGCATCCAGCATGTCCAGGAAATGCACATCATTGGTGGCAATCAGTTTGACCTTATGTTGTTGTGAAAGCTTTATTATTATCTTTCCGGCTTCAACCTGGCGTTCGTAAACTGTATGATCGCGGTCAGGATCGGTAGGTTTATGCCTCATCAGTTCGAGATAAAAATCATCTCCGAAAATATCTTTGTATTCATCAATGATTGCGCTCGCCTTCCCGGTATTTCCGGCCAATATTGCCCTCGGGATTTCCCCGGCGAGACAGGCTGAAGAAACAATAAGGCCTTCATGGTACTGTTTCAGAAGCTCCTTGTCAATCCTGGGTTTATAATAGAACCCTTCAGTCCATGAAAGAGAAATCAGCTTGACCAGGTTATGATAACCGGCCAGGTTCCGGGCCAGGAGTATCAGGTGATCCCCCTTGCGGTCAAGGTTGTCGGTTTTATCCAGTCGTGACCTTCGGGCCACATACGTTTCACATCCGATAATCGGTTTAAACCCGCTCACCCTGGAGGCAGCTTCTGTAAAAGCCTTTGCCCCATACAGGTTGCCATGGTCGGTAACAGCCAATCCCTGCATTCCAAGGCTTTCAGCTTTCCTTACCAGCGCTTTCAGATCACAGGCACCGTCAAGGACAGAATATTGGGAATGAACATGTAGATGAGTGAAATTCAGCATTTTTAAAATTCCGGGATAGGTTATCAATGATTTTCAAAAATACCGGTTTAATGGCTTCCCGGGCCGTTTGTTGAAAACTTAAAAATGCCACCACAAAAGGGCGGGTTATTTCAATCACAGACCGGCTGACGGGGAAGTGAAACTTGCATTTACAAGATATTTATCAGCATCACTTCGAAGGTAAGAATATTAAATTCGATAAATAATGCCATGCTCTTTTGGCAGATTCATATAATTTTCTGACCTTTGCACCCCGATTTTAATTTCAATAAGCTAATTTAATTCAAACATTCAATCATTTAATTAAGTATGCCAACCAAAATCAGGTTACAAAGAAGAGGTAAAAAAGGTCAGGCTTTTTACCATATCGTTATTGCGGATGGTCGTGCACCACGGGATGGGAAGTTCATTGAGAGAATTGGCATCTACAACCCGTTGACAAGGCCCGCCAGCATTGAGATAGATTTTAATAAAGCGCTTTCCTGGCTGAATAATGGAGCACAGCCTACCGATACGGTCAGGGCTATCCTGTCGTACAAAGGCATTTTATACAAGAGCCACCTTCTGAAAGGCGTTGAAAAAGGTGCAATGACCGCAGAGCAGGCTGAGATTAAATTCCAGGCATGGCTGCAGGAGAAACAAAGTAAAATTACCTCCAAGAAAAATGAATACACCTTGGGCATCAAAGAATTGCATAAGAAGGCGCATGAGAACGAGATCAAGGTAAATGAGGCAAAGGCCGAGGCCGTCGCCAAGAAACGAACCGAAGCTGCCCGGGCAACTGCCGAAGAAACTGCGGTTGAACCTGTTGCTGATGTTGCCGTGGAACAGGCTGCACCTTCTTCAGGAGAACCGAAGCAGGATTAAAACCTTCTTCCCCTGTTTTTATGAAAACAGATGACTTTTATTACCTGGGTAAAATAACAAAAACCTATGGGAATAAAGGGCAATTGATTGTTCATCTCGATGTGGACGATCCCGCTGAATACAGCAACCTTAAATCCGTATTTGTTGATGTATTCGGTGAACTTATTCCGTTTATAATCGAAGATATCGAGATGAAGGGAAAGAACACGGTCATCCTCTCGCTTTCAGATGTCAATACATCGGAAGAAGCAGAAGAATTTTCCGGAAAAGGAATGTATCTTCCAATGGAAGACCTCCCCCCGCTGAAAGGAAGCCAATTCTATTTCCATGAAGTAACCGGGTTCAGCGTAACAGACATAAATTCAGGCAATATAGGTGTCATTGAATCCATACTTGACCTTAACCATCAGGCACTTTTCCAGATTCGTTTCAATGGGAAGGAGATCCTGATCCCTGTAACCGACAGCATTATCAGGTCGGTTGACCGTGAGAAAAAGGTCATTACGATTGAGGCGCCGATAGGGCTGATTGATATTTATCTTTGAAATGTCGTTTCGCTTCAGGTACTTCAGCGTGGAAGACTCAAATTCCACAATGAAAATTGGTACCGACAGTATGTTGCTTGGTTCATGGGCAGATCCCTCGGGCGCTGGTTCCATACTTGACGTGGGAACGGGTTGTGGCGTTCTGGCTCTGATGATGGCCCAAAAATCTGGCTGCATCATAGATGCCATTGATATTCACCTTCCATCTTTCGAAGAGGCTTCAGGGAATTTCAGGGCAAGCCCATGGGCCTGCAGAATCAACATCTTCCATTCCTCCATCCGGGATTTTTCTCAACACAACAGTCGAAAGTACGATCTGATCATTTCCAATCCCCCTTTTTTCAGCAATTCAATCAAGCCTGCCGATCCTGCAAAACTGATTTCCCGGCATGAGCATTCCCTTGACCTGAAATCACTGGTTGATTATTGCTTCCCGATGATGAAGAAGGATGCCTCATTGGTTCTCATCCTCCCTGTTCAGGAAAGCAAGGCCCTCCTGAGCTATTCCTCGACAAAGAATCTATACCCGCACAAGGTATTGAAGGTCAAAGCTGATGTCACAAAACTGCCGGGAAGGATTCTTTTGCGGATGGGATTTGGAGCGCGTCATTCCATTGAGGAAGAACTATCGATCTGCACTCCGGAAGGGGAGTTTACCAAAGATTATCTTAAACTTACACGAGATTTTCATTTTTTCACTGAAAAAGATAGTTAATCTTTTTTACTTTTGAAGGATAAATTCCCGAACATGTCCAGACTATCCCGGCAGCGAGGATTCTGTTTCCCGGCCATTATTCTTCTGGCACTTTTAGTCTCCTGCGGAACGAAGGAGCACAGCTTGCATATTGCTGTCTCCAAAGTTTCTCCCAATTATATAAACTGGCTGAAGAGCGCACGGCCGGATATCGAGATCACCGACCTTTATCCAATGACTGTTGAGAAGGCCAGGATCATGTTATCGAAATGTGACGGGCTGCTGCTGACCGGAGGGGAAGATGTTTACCCGGGTTGGTACGGGATGGAAACCGAAGCACCCCGTTGTACCGGGTTTGACCGCCGCCGTGACACGCTTGAGGAAGAACTGCTGCATCGCGCCATTGGCCTTAGGATGCCCGTTCTCGGTATCTGCCGGGGGCACCAGCTGATCAATGTTTACCTTGGAGGAAAAAGCATAGTAGATATTCCGACCGATTTCGGACAGAGTGTGAAACATATGTGCAGCGATTACCGGACCTGCTCACACATTGTTTACATCAGGAAAAACTCCCTCCTATACAGGATCTGCGGATGCGATTCCGCAATGGTTACATCGAATCACCACCAGGCTGCCGGAATTATTGCACCGATGCTTACCGTAAATGCCAGATCATCCGACGGGCTGACCGAAGGAGAGGAATGGACCGATCCAATGGAGAAAGGCTTTCTCATCGGTGTGCAATGGCACCCTGAACGGATGGACAGGGCTAACCCTCTTTCGGGGAAGCTGGCCGGAAACTTCCTCGATGAATGTGAGAAATATTCAAAAGTAAAGATATCCCTATGAAGCTGCATTCCGATGTACTTCACTATCTGACCGTCTTCATGGGCTTCATGTCCATGGTAAATCCATTCGGTATCCTGCCCCTCTTTATTGGCCTGATTGGAGATCTGGATCAGAAAACAGCAAAATGGATGGCATTCAGGGCCTCCCTGGCTGCCTTTGTCATTATTGCCTCTTTCTGCATCTTCGGGCATTTGATATTCAGGTTATTCGGGATCACCATCCCTGCGTTCCAGATAGCGGGAGGCATCATCGTATTTATCATTGGATACAATATGCTCAACGGGGAGGAATCCAGGATAAAGATACACAAGGAATTGTCGCCGGAGGAGATGAAACACACACTTTCAAATATTGCAATAACTCCTTTGGGGATGCCCCTGCTGGCGGGCCCGGGGACAATAGCTGCCGCCATGAATTTTGTCGGGTCGAACAGGTCGCTGACAAATGTGATAGTCGTAATCCTCATTTTTGCTGTGATTTGCTTCCTGACTTTCCTTCTTTTCCTTTCTGCAAAGAAGATTGCTGACGTGATCGGAGACGGGACTATCAAGATCATCACCCGCATAATGGGGCTGATCCTTACAGTGATCGCCATTCAAATGCTGATTTTTGGCATTGTCGGAGCAATAAAGCTGTATAATGGCATAGATATTTAATTGATATTCTGATAACCTTTTATCTGACAACATGAAGCGCCCCCTGCTGTTTGTAATTATTGCCTTCTTTCTGATTACGGGCTGTTCCCATACTGAAAAAGAATACTATCCCTCCGGAATCCTGAAATCAGAGGTCAGAATGAAAAACGGCAGGTATAACGGGAAGGCTGCCTATTTTTACGATAATGGCAAACCTATGATGACATGCGTGTATGTCAACAATAAGCTGGAAGGAGAGCTCACAAGGTTTTATGAGTCAGGCTATCGCCACGAGCTTCAAAACTATCATGAAGGCGTTCTTGAAGGAGTTTCCAAAACCTGGGACAGGTATGCACATCTTCTGCAACAGATAACCTATGTGAAAGGCAAGGCTGAAGGTCCTTTCCAGGAATGGTACCACAACAGTATTCAGAAAGTCGACGGGCATTTTAAAAACGGGAAATATGACGGAATCTGGCTGTATTACGATGAAAACGGGAATGTATCCGGCCAGGGTGAATTCGTTGAAGGGACCGGCGTTCAGAAAGCTTATTACGAGAATGGGAAGATCAAACATTTAACCCATTATCTTAACAATATAAAGGAAGGTGATGAGGTCTTTTATAAGGAAGACGGGACGGTGGACAGGATCTTCAGGTATAGGAACGGAAGCGTTGAGGATAACGCCCAGCCTGAAAAAAAATGAGGCGGCATCTCTGAAAACTATGGTTTTGTTTGGTCATTCATACAAAAGGTTCTAATTTCGCATTTGTTACTTAATTAACAGTATTACGTCGTTACTGAATCTATTCAAGCTTAATCAATCATTTTAAACTGAATCATATGAACCTAGAAAAGATCATGAGCGACCTGGAGAAAAAGAATCCGGGTGAAGTTGAATTCCTGCAAGCGGTTCGCGAGGTACTCGAAAGTATCCAGGAAGTGTATAATGAGAATCCGCATTTTGAATCGGCGAACATCATCGAAAGGATCATAGAGCCCGACCGGGTGCTGATGTTCAAGGTAAGCTGGGTTGACGACAGTGGAAAAGTTCAGGTAAACCGGGGCTACCGGGTTCAGTTCAACAATGCCATTGGACCGTATAAAGGTGGATTGCGTTTCCATCCGAGTGTAAATCTGAGCATCCTGAAATTTCTCGGGTTTGAACAGATCTTTAAAAACAGTCTTACAACACTTCCCATGGGAGGTGCCAAAGGAGGCTCTGACTTTGATCCGAAAGGAAAATCGAATGCCGAAGTCATGCGTTTTTGCCAGGCGTTTATGCTTGAGTTGTGGAAGCTGATCGGGCCTGAAACGGATGTTCCTGCAGGGGATATTGGTGTTGGCGGGAGGGAGATCGGTTTCCTGTATGGGATGTACAAGAAACTTGCAAGGGAGAACTCCGGAGTTCTGACAGGAAAAGGCCTTAACTGGGGAGGCAGCCTGATCAGGCCTGAAGCAACGGGTTTCGGCGCCGTTTATTTTGCAAAGGAAATGCTTGCAACCAAGGGGGAAACCTTTAAAGACAAGACAGTTTGTATTTCAGGTTTTGGAAACGTAGCCTGGGGTGCTGCACTGAAGGCGACCGAACTGGGTGCAAAAGTTGTCACAATCTCCGGTCCCGACGGTTATATTTATGATCCGGATGGCATCTCGGGTGAAAAAATCGACTACATGCTCGAACTGAGAGCTTCAAACCAGGATATTGTCAAACCCTATTCCTATGAGTTCCCGGGGGCACAGTTCCACCAGGGCAAACGTCCATGGGAGGTCAAATGCGACATTGCGCTGCCATGTGCCACACAGAACGAGCTTGGGAAAGAAGATGCCCAAAACCTTGTGAAAAACGGGGTTCAATGTGTGGCTGAAGGAGCCAATATGCCTTCCACACCTGAAGCCATCGAGGTCTTCCTTGAGAATAAGATACTCTTTGCCCCGGGGAAAGCCGTGAATGCTGGCGGTGTTGCCACATCCGGGCTGGAAATGTCACAGAATTCCATGAAACTGAGCTGGCCTCTTAAAGAAGTAGACGAACGCCTTCACCATATCATGTGCAGCATACATGCACAATGTGTGACTTACGGGAAAGATAAAAACGGCTTCGTTAATTATGTCAAGGGTGCAAATGTTGCCGGTTTTCTCAAGGTGGCAAACGCAATGCTCGACCAGGGTGTGATCTGAGTTCACCCTACAATCGAGTAGGAAGTGAGGGATTATTTCCCTCACTGTCCTCTCACACCACCAGAACGTGCCGTTCGGCATTCGGCGGTTCGTAAAGAAAAGAATTTAGTATAAACCTCGGAAAGGCCGGAAA
>Ga0182027_10000520_pt1 | contig 66929 bp, 65 predicted proteins | sample 712E1DmetaG_FD_121300 | JGI IMG/M metagenome (GOLD analysis project Ga0182027, IMG submission 121300) | Permafrost microbial communities from Stordalen Mire, Sweden - 712E1D metaG (Illumina Assembly) | ecosystem: Environmental > Terrestrial > Soil > Wetlands > Permafrost | place: Sweden...
AGGTCTAACTACCGACATGCTTTCAAGCCATATCAGGAATGCCCTGCATTACCTTGGTGAGATCACCGGGGAAATTACTACCGAAGAGATCCTTGAGAATATTTTTTCCAGGTTCTGCATCGGAAAGTAACAGGATGTCTGAGAGCCTGACTTAAATATGGCATGAATTTAAGAAAAGAGGCTTTTGATTTTACAAGAAAGAAAAGTGGAGACTGTCCTATTTTTTAAGAGCACAATAGAATAAAAGTTTCAACTGCCTGCTTTATTCTCTCCCTGACAACTCTTGTTTTCTGCAATCTCTCTCCTTCTGCACCGGTAAAAGATGCCGGATCTTCAAATGACCAGTGAAGTGTTTTTTTAACTCCCGGGAAGATCGGGCATCTTTCTGAATTTGCTGCATCACAAACCGTGATCACGTAATTGAAAAGATGGCCGGTGTCATAATAATCAGATACATCCTTAGTCAGTTTCTTTGAAATATCTATTCCTATTTCATCCATGACTTTTACCACCAGAGGGTTTAATATGCCCTTCTCCAAACCCGCACTGGTCGCTTCAAATTTATCGCCGGCCAGTTGGTTCATAAAGGCTTCGGCCATCTGGCTGCTGGCTGAATTATGAATACAAACAAATAATACCTTGATCTTTTCCATAATTAATTTAAATTTCCTGTTTATTGAAGTACCTGCGTTGAAAATACAACGAGAGATTCACGAGACTGATCAATACAGGAACTTCGACAAGCGGACCTATGACTGCTGCAAAAGCGACCCCGGAGTTTATTCCGAATACAGCAATTGCGACTGCAATTGCAAGCTCGAAATTATTGCTTGCAGCTGTGAAGGAAAGCGTTGCTGTTTTCTTGTATCCTGCTCCTGCCCTTTTCCCGATATAGAATGAAACGATAAACATAATCACAAAATAGATTACTAATGGGATTGCAATCCTGATAACATCCAGCGGGATTTTCACGATGTACTCCCCTTTCAGGGAGAACATCACAATAATTGTGAAAAGTAAGGCTATCAGGGTAACGGGACTTATCCTGGGAATAAACTTCCTTTCGTACCAATCCTTGCTTTTAATCCTGATCAGGCTGAACCGGCTGACAATTCCCGCAATGAAAGGGATTCCCAGGTAAATGAATACGCTTTTTGCGATCTGTCCGATTGTAACATCAACGGTGAAGGTCTTCAGACCGAGCCATGAGGGTATTATAGTCAGAAAGATATAGGCATACAAGGAAAAGAAAAGAACCTGGAAGATCGAGTTAAAGGCTACAAGCCCTGCACAATATTCACGATCTCCTTTCGCGAGGTCATTCCATACGATCACCATGGCAATGCAACGTGCCAGCCCGATAAGGATCAGGCCCGCCATGTATTCAGGGTACCCCCTCAGGAAGATAATGGCCAGCAAAAACATGAATACCGGGCCAATGATCCAGTTCTGAATCAGTGAAACGGTCAGTATCTTGACATTTCTGAACACATCCCCAAGTTCCTCATACCTTACCCTGGCAAGCGGCGGGTACATCATCAGGATCAGGCCGATGGCAATCGGAATATTCGTCGTTCCAGCCCGGAATTGATTCCAGAACCCAACAACTCCCGGGAAGAAGTAACCTGCAAAAACACCGACAAACATGGCTAGGAAAATCCATAACGTTAAATATCTGTCCAAAAATTTCAATCGTTTTTTCATAAAAACCTATTAAGGTGAAACAAATTTCAGCAGCAGTTTGCTCCGTCTCCACAATCGCAGGCCGGTTCAGTGCCTCTCAGTAATCCATTGATGATACCGGAAGCACAACCCACTCCGGATTTAACTTTGATGGCGCTCTCAGGACAGTTCATTGCACATGCCCCGCATTCCATGCATAAATCTTTATTTATGATGGATGCCCTTTTATTCCTTAGTTCGAAAACTGCGTGTGGACAAACGATAGTACACATCCGGCATCCATTGCACAATTCAGCATCAAGTTCAAGGGTGACGACATCCGGCAAATAAATAAATCCGTTCATATTTTAAAAGGTTATAAACCGTGATATGATCCAGCCGACGATACCTGAACCAACCAGGACCATCTGCAAAGGAAATAGGACTTTCATTTCTTTCTGAACACCAGATAACGAAGTAAAGGTTGAGGATCCTGTGAAATTCATGGCCATAAAAGATGATAACCCACTGATTATAAGTATCCATGATTCGATTTCAAGGAGATTTTTCCCAAGCATTCCAGAGAGGAAAAGAACCAATGATGTAAGCAATCCCATGCACAATCCTTTTAGCGAGAACCTCCGGAATGGAATCCAGGGCAGAAGTGCGGGTGTAAGTAAACATCCGGCCAGGTATCCTGAAAACAGGTTCACGACTGCTTTCCAGCCCATGCTTACTGCCTGGTCGACGGAAAAACCATACCGTGACAATCCTGAAAGGATAAAGAACAGGGCCGGGACCAGGAGCAGGTAATATCCGCCGTAAAACATATCCACAGGGACCAGCTTCAGCCTTTCTTTCAAGGGAAAAGTCACCGTTCTCATTTCTAAAGTAGCTTTTAACCCGGCATAAACAAAGGCTTTGATGTCCTTTGCCCTTACCGGTCCGTAAGTGACCGAAAAGCCTGTCCGCTGTTTCACCTCATGCGCGGCAACCCCTGTTGCACCAAGCTGAGGCAGGATGATCCTGTGGTGGTCCACAAGCTGTTCAAGCCGATGGCTGGTTATTCTTTGGATAATTTCGTTTGTGCCGAATGTTTTCTTTCCAGCTGCACACCACACATTGATCCCTTTTGTATTGATCACCAGGATCCATGCATTCATTTCATCGAGAGCACGGCGAAGGTGGTCAAAGCTGAGTTTATAGTTGGCAGATATAAAAACATAGGATTTACGATCGGGAGAACCAACCGCATACAATCCTGGTTCTACCCGGTAGTTCATCCTTCCAATGGACCATCGAACTTTCAAGGTATCCAGATAATCTCTCGTGCTCCATCGAGATGATATTACCGGGATGGTTAATGATCCTGATTGCAATTGACCGGTAATAAAACCTGGTTTCATAATCTCATATTGTCAGAAGAAAATAAAATCCCATTAAAATAAGTAAGGCACCTCCAACGGCAGGGATCATTTTTGATAATTTTCCCGCAGGCCCTGCCAGCTTTCCTAAGCCCCAGCTGATACCTGTGAACCCGAGCGCCAGGGGAAGAGCATACCCTGACGCGAAAACCGTAAGCATCAGAAGACCCCAAACTGTGCTCCCTTTAATAAAAGATGCGGCCAGAATAACCGGGAACACCGGGTTACAGCAGGAATTGAATGCAGTCGAGATACCCCCTACCGTCAGACCAAAAATAATTGCCGGCAGAATGCCCGGTTTTGGTTGTCCTTTACCGACCTTTAGTGCAGGTATTTTAAATGGCAGAAAGTCCATCGCCCATAAACCGAAAAAGATGCAGATCAAACCGGTACTGATTCTCCACCAGCTGCCGGATGATGCTCCCATTAAACGGCCTGCATAACCGAATAATGCACCCATCAGGGCCATGGAAATCACTGCACCGGCAAGAAATGCGATGCCTCCGGATATTGATGTTTTGCTTTTATCTTTTCCTGAAAGTGATCCTGAATATCCTGCAACAACAGCAAAAAGCGCATAATTACATGCGCAACCGATAACAGCGGTCATGCCCAGGAAGAACACTGCAATGAGAGTAATAATGCCGGATTGCGAGGAATCCATTAAATGTTTGATCCATGTTTCCATCGTGATCAGTTTTTAGAGCAGCAAGGCTTCTTCGTGGAATCTTTTGCTGCGGTCGTATCGCAACATGATGATTTTTCCGATGCAGTGCACTTCTTGCCCGATGTTCCTGCTGAAGGTTTGTTCAGCACCTTCACAACAACAATCGTTAATGCCAATAATAATACAATAATTGAAATGTATTTCATCCATTTTGGCTTGCGTTTTGGAGGACAGCATTCGCCATTTTCACAACCGCAATCATTGTTCACAGTTTTTGTTGGTTCCATAGATTTCTGTTATTTTCGTTCATGTGGTTTTATCATGCATAGGCAGGGTCCGTTGAGAGGCATGTATTTTCCCGCTCTCATGGGCATTCCGTCCTTCTCCCAGTCAGAAATTCCTCCGGCAAGACTTGCTACATCCATATAACCCTTCAAACGCAGGAAGACAGTGTAATGCTTGCTCCAGAGACCGACAGCGTCAGCGAGAATCAGTGGCTGAGCCAGGGGAAGAGTTTCCCACCTATCCTCAAATTCTGAATGTGGCAGATAGATGATGCTCTCAATCCCGAACGCTCTTATTTCTGTTTCCAGTTCTTCCCGTAAATCAACAAGCACCGCCCCCTGTTGCAATAAATACGGGACCTCTCCTGGTAAAGGATAAGGAATGCTATCGATCCTGAGCAGGCAGGTTTGGAAAATATCCGGCATAAATTTCAATTTATCATCAATCAGAAGTTTCTTCGCATTTGCAATTTGAAATGCAAGCAATTCATTTGATAACAATGGTTATTTTTTTTTCTCTGTATCAGACAAATATGAATTTTCCCAGAAATCTGAAAACATGGCCTGTGCTTTTTTCCATGCTTCCGGTTCGATGCAATATCTGACCTTGGGAGATTCAATGCATCCCTGAATTAACCCTGATTCCTTAAGTTCTTTAAGATGCTGGGAAACGGTTGCCTGGGCAATGGGTAACTCTTCTACCATCTCTCCGCAGAAACAAGTATCCATCGAGGCAAGCAGTTTCAGTATGACAATTCTTGCAGGATGGCTCAATGCCTTAGCAAATCGGGCAATTTCAATCTCATCTTCTTTATAATTCGTACTTTTATATGCCATATAAATTGTTTATCGCAAATATACGATTATTTAAAAATAAAACTATGACAAGACAAGAGGATGCAACAATTTATTTCGCTGACACGTTCAACTGTTCACAGGCTGTGTTTACCTCATTTGGTAAGGAATTGGGGGTTACTGAAGATCTGTGCTTAAAGATCGGGACCGCTTTTGGCGGTGGTATGGCCCGCCGACAATATACATGTGGTGCAGTGGCCGGGGGACTTATGGCGCTTGGTTTGTATTTTGAAAGAGGCTTGGAGGACGATATTTCAAAAAAGGAATTCACCTATTGTAAAACCGAAGAATTTTTCAAAGAGTTCGAAAAAAGGAATGGGTCCGTAACTTGCAAAGATTTATTGCAAGGTCTTGATATGAACAACCCCGTGGATCGTAAAAAGATTGAAGAATCAGGTTTGTTGCAAACCTCCTGCGTTAAATATGTCCGGGATGCAGTGGAAATTGTCGAAATTCTTACCAATTAAGAAAACCCGGGACTTTTGCAGTCATCCTGACATGTTTATTTCAACCCTTACTATATCATACAAGGTTCATGGTGCGGAATTTTGCAGGGCACTGAGCAAGCCTTTACTGGTGACAGGAATGCTAACAATAACTATTTATATCGTAGCCATCAGGTATTTCTACCTGTGTACCGGCCTTTATTCAGGAACATTCCTTTCGGTGTGTATCTCAGGGATCTGTACCTGGCTGACTTTCCGCTACATATTAGCCTGGCTCAGTTAGGAATTACAAGTTGCCTAGGTCGGAGAAATTTTCAAGTACGGTCATAAGGTATCACTTAGCTTCACCCGTCCCGGTATTTAGTAAGTTAACACAGTGCTTTCTTCCAGGAGTTGATTAAAGCCAGGAATCGCTGAAAGTGTAGTGATTTAAGAATATTCGTATTTTTGCAAACCTAAAAAAAACTGAATATGAATTGCTTATACTTGAAGCGAATAACGTTAACCGTTACCATCCTGATGCTCAGCCAGCTTGTTTTCACCCAGACTGCAAAAGTCAGGATCGGCACTTTTGATTCGCGGCTTATTGCCCTTGCCTATTACGGCTCAAAGGATTACGAAAAGGTAGTTGCCGATTTCGATAAGAGCTACAAGGATGCCACATTGAAAAAGGACTCCGCCGTGATTAAAAAGCTTCTGGTCAAAGGGCCTGTGATGGAGAGGCTGATGCATGACCGCATATACGGAAAGGGAACCATCAACGATATCCTTGATAACTATAAGGAGAAAATCACAGCCATCGCGAAATCGCAGAATGTGATCTTAGCTGTGTCAAAATGGGAAGTTCAGTATAAAACCCCAAATGTCGAATTTATCGATCTTACCTGGAAGATCATGGATATATTCAATCCATCGAACCAGATCATACAGTGGGCGAAGAACGGGGAAAAGGAATTGCCCATCAAGGATGCAATATTCGAAGAGATAAATTAAATTCTGCCTGGGAACAAACTGCTGCCTGTAAGTCATGCCCGTCAGGACTCGTCATGGGGCAAGCCTTTCCTGTATCCACTTCCTTTTTTGTTTCCTGTACTGTATCCTGTCGTGCAGCCTGTTTTCACGTCCGACCCAGAATTCAAACAAATCAGGGACAAGGATATAACCACCCCAGTTTTGCGGCCTTGTGGGTAGTCTGCCTCCCAGATCATTGGCGAAAGATTCGTGCATGGCCACAAGGAACTCCCGGCCGGGGATGACTGAGCTTTGAGGGGAGATACAGGCGCTGATCCTGCTCCCAAGCGGCCTGGAACTGAAATACTGATCGGAAATCCTGGCTGAAAGTTTTCTGATTTTGCCTTCAACCCTGACCTGCCTGAACAATCCCGGCCAGTAAAAAAGCAGTGCTGCGTAAGGGTTCTGGCTTATCTGCCTGGCTTTCCTGCTGTCATAATTAGTAAAAAAGCAGAATCCACCCGCTTTAAAATCCTTGAAAAGGACCATTCGCAGAGCGGGACGGCCACATTCATCGACTGTCGAAAGCGCCATAGCTTCCGGCTCTTTCTCTCCTGATTTCCTTGCTTCCCTGATCCACATTCCAAACTGTTTCAACGGGTCGGTTGAATATGATTTTTTATCTCCTGTTACCATAAAATAGTTTTTTTATTTTTTCCCGCCCTAACAACATAGGGTCTTGTCATGAGAAATACCCCAACCAAAAATAAATATTTCTATCTTTACAAAAATTTTAATCTTACCATGTCAAACAAAATAATGAAGGCTGAGCTTTCCTCGATTAAAAATAAAAAGGAGATCAGCCGTTCATATACTAACGGTGAACTTACGGTATTCTGGAGGCCGGATCTTTGCATTCATTCGGCGAATTGCCTGATCGGTCAGCCGAAGGTATTCAGCTCCATTCGCAGACCCTGGATAAATATGCAGGGGGCATCCACTGCTGAAATAATAAAAGTCGTTAATACCTGCCCTTCCAGGGCTATTACATTTTTAAAAAATTCGAGGAGCGCTGCAAGCGGAACCCGCAAATCGAAATCCCATAAATCTTCACCGGTTAAAGTTCAAATCCTGAAAGATGGACCTGCTATTATACGTGGTGATTTCATCCTCAGAGACTCAGACAATAAAAAGATCAAGGTGGAACGTGATATTGCCGCCATCTGCCGGTGCGGGCAATCCGGGAAAAAACCTTTCTGCGATGGCACACATCATAAGATTGGTTTCACCGATTAGAGTTTCCCGGAGAAATCATCATATAATCCTGATTTGACTATAATGAAATGATATGATAATAGGACTAATGAAAGAAAAGCTGCCCGAAAGAAGGGTAGCTATGTTACCCGAAGTGGTAAAGACCCTGATAGGTATGAATGTGCAGGTCCTCGTGGAAAATGAGGCAGGGGCCAATGCTTTTGCATCCAATTCCGACTATGAGGCAGCCGGGGCTGTCATCAAATCCGAAAAAGAGGTCGTGGACGCTGCCTCCCTCCTTGTCAGGATCAATCCTCCGGATGAAGATGAGATTGCCCTGATGAAAGAAGGACAGGTTCTCCTGGCTGTTTTCAATCCCATGGTTAACAAACACATGGTGAATGAACTCTCCCGGAAAAAAATCACAGGCTTCAGCCTTGATATCCTGCCAAGGACAACCAGGGCCCAGGCTATGGATATTCTTTCATCCATGGCGACAGTTGCAGGTTATAAGGCAGTCCTGGCCGCTGCGAACAACCTGCCGAAATTTTTTCCGATGTTCATGACTGCTGCCGGGACAGTTACTCCTGCCAAGGTTCTGATACTTGGTGCCGGGGTGGCAGGCCTGCAGGCGATCGCGACATCCCGAAAACTGGGGGCTGTCGTCGAGGTGTTTGACGTCAGGGCAGCTGTGAGGGAAGAAGTGACCGGTATCGGTGGAAAATTCATCGAGGTTGAAGGAGCAACCGATGACAAGGCTGCCGGCGGTTATGCCGTTGAACAGACAGAAGAATTCCGGAACAGGCAGGCTCTTTTGATCCATGAACATGCTATTAAATCGGATGCCGTCATATGCACGGCACAGATACCAGGGAAGAAAGCCCCGGTACTGTTAAAAAAAGAGACGGTGGAGGCGATGAAACCGGGCGCAGTGATCATTGATCTTGCCGCTTCAACGGGAGGCAACTGCGAACTTACGAAAGACAATGAAACTGTTTTTCACGGCCAGGTCAAAATCATAGGCAACTCGTCATTCCCTGCCGACATGCCTTCCGACGCCAGCAAGATGTTCGGTAAAAATGTGCTCAACTTCCTGAAGCTAATGATCAGCAATAAAGGCGAATTCAGCCTGAACTGGGAGGATGACCTTGTCAAAGGCACCTGCGTAACCCATAACGGAGAGGTGATAAATGAAAGAGTTAAAAATGCTATCAATAATTAAACCATATGAATGATATTCTCTTGTTTTTTCTGCAATACCGGGAAGCGATATTCATTATCATATTATCCCTTTTCCTTGGTATAGAAGTCATTTCGCATGTCCCGTCAGTCCTGCACACACCATTGATGTCGGGTGCAAATGCGATACACGGAGTAGTGATCATCGGCGCAATTATCGTAATGGGCCACGCCCATGCCGTACTATCGATGATACTGGGATTCCTGGCTGTCGTGCTGGGGACCCTGAATGTGGTAGGGGGATTTGTTGTGACCGACCGTATGCTGGAGATGTTCAGGAAAAAGAAAGACAAAAAGTAAAGACATGGAAACAATTACCAGATTGATACAATACACTCCGGAAATCAGCATCCTGGAGATATCCTATATCCTTGCTTCTGTATTATTTATCGTAGGATTGAAGAAGTTAAGCCATCCTGAAACAGCCAGGAACGGGAACCTCTGGGCCGCAGTCGGAATGGGCCTTGCCATATTATGCACCATCTTATTTCATAAAAAAGAAGGTGAACATATCGGGAACATCCCCTGGATTCTTGCTGCACTCATCATCGGCACCGCGACAGGATGGGTCGCAGCCCGTAAAGTCAAGATGACGGCAATGCCCCAGATGGTTTCGATGTTCAACGGGATGGGAGGCGCCTGTGCTGCCCTGATCTCACTTATGGAATTCCCTAAACTTCAGGAGACGCTGGCAGCCTCAGGCATGTCAAGCATGCTTTCTGGCGAAACCCTGGCCATCCTTTTCGGACTTACGATAGGAAGCGTATCCTTTGCAGGCAGTATGATTGCCTTCGGAAAACTTGATGATCGGATAGGAGATATCAAGTCACCGGTACTGAGGTATTTCAATATGTTTTTCCTCCTTCTCCTTGTTGTCCTCGTGGTTTTTATCATGTTTAAAAAGCCCGTCTCCGATGACAACCTCATAATCTATATCCTTACGCTGCTTGCCCTCGTTTATGGAGTCAGCTTTGTCATGCCCATCGGCGGCGCCGATATGCCGGTCGTGATCTCCCTGCTCAACTCCTTCACCGGGATCGCCGCAGCCTGCGGCGGGTTCCTGTATAATAACCAGGCTATGCTTACCGGGGGTATCCTGGTCGGCTCCTCCGGAACTCTCCTCACACTCCTTATGTGCAGGGCGATGAACAGGTCGCTGCTGAACGTCATTATCGGTGCATTCGGGGTCGAGGTCTCGGCAAAAAGTGAAACAGGGGATAAAACCGTAAAGGAGATTACTATCAGTGATGCAGCAGTTTTACTGAGCTATTCACAGAAAGTCCTGGTTGTTCCGGGCTACGGCCTTGCCGTTGCCCAGGCTCAGCATCTTTGCCATGAACTGGATGTGCTGCTGGCTTCGAAAGGAGTGGAAGTCAAATACGGGATACACCCCGTGGCAGGAAGAATGCCCGGTCATATGAACGTGCTCCTGGCCGAGGCCGATGTGCCTTATGAAAAACTACTGGAAATGGAAGAGTCAAATAATGAGATGCAGAATACGGATGTCGCCATTGTGATCGGCGCCAATGACGTGGTTAATCCTGCCGCCGAAACAGACCCCTCCTCTCCAATCTACGGAATGCCGGTCATCAAAGTTTGGGAAGCCAAAAATGTTATCGTCATGAAACGCAGCATGGCCAAAGGTTATGCCGCGATTGAAAACAACCTGTTTTATCACCAAAGAAACCGGATGCTCTTCGGAGATGCAAAATCCAGCCTTCAGAAACTGGTTTCAGAAATTAAAAACCTCTGAGCCCATTGAGACTTTCATAAATAAAGAAGCCGCCCTTTCGGGGCGGCTTCTTTATTTATGGTCTTGAAGTTTTTACTTCTTGACTTTTTTTGCGGGTTTTGCAGGTTTTACCGGCTTAATTAGGTGTTTTTTAATTGAATCCTGATGAGCAATGGAATCTGCCTTTTTCTTTTCTTCCTGAGCCTTGGCAATCGAATCAGCAATCCTCTGCTGTTCTGCCTGGACCATTGCTAAAGAATCAGCAACGCGGATAGAATCAGCAATTCTCTTTTCTTCGAGCTCCTTTGCACTGGGGCCGCAGGAATACATAAAAGCTACAGCACCTACTACTAATAATGTTGCAAGTTTTTTCATTGGTTCGTTCGTTTTGATAATTTGGTACAAATATAATCCATCTCGTCCATACCAAGCAAATTTTTACCCCTATTTTTTTTAACATTTTTTAACATATGATCTATCTTCCTGAAAATCAATAATTATAATTTTAACATTTTTTAAGATATTATTATTTCTTTATGGGTTGGGAAAGACTTCCGGCCCTAAATCGTACCTTTGAAATATTATGCTAATCCCTCTTGCAGAGCAACTTCGCCCTGAATCACTTGAAGATTACTTCGGACAGGAACACCTGGTGGGCCCGGGGGCTATCCTTTTCAAAGCCATAGAGTCTGGGAATGTCCCTTCTATGATACTCTGGGGGCCTCCGGGTGTGGGTAAAACCACCCTGGCCTATATCATTTCCAAACAACTTTCAAGGGAATTCTTCACCTTGAGTGCTGTCAGTTCAGGTGTAAAAGAAGTAAGGGAAGTTATTTCCAAAGCACGGGAAACCGGCACAAGTCCGTTTTTATTCATAGATGAGATACATCGCTTCAGCAAATCCCAGCAGGATGCCTTATTGGGGGCGGTGGAAAAAGGAATTATAACATTTATCGGTGCCACAACCGAGAATCCATCCTTCGAGGTGATATCTCCCCTCCTTTCACGCTGTCAGATTTATATCCTCAAAACACTTGAAGAGCATCATTTGATCCGCTTGCTGGAAGAAGGCAGGAAACGACTTGAAAATCAATTGACCATTGAAATCACTATCGCAGAAACCGAAGCCCTGATAAGGATTTCAGGTGGGGATGCCCGGAAACTGCTGAATGCCCTTGAACTGATCACTACAAGTCTCAGTCATAAGGAAAAAAAGATCATCATCGGTAACGAGAATACCATAAGCATAATCCAGCAGAACCTGGCGATATATGATAAGACAGGCGAAATGCATTATGACATCATCTCCGCCTTTATCAAATCGATGCGCGGTAGTGATCCGAACGGAGCGGTATACTGGCTTGCCAGGATGGTTGAAGCAGGAGAAGACCCGAAATTTATTGCACGCCGTATGCTGATCCTGGCTTCCGAAGATATAGGGAATGCGAACCCGAATGCCCTCCTTCTTGCAACCAGTTGTTTCCAGGCTGTGGATGTGATCGGCTATCCCGAATGTGACCTTATCCTCTCCCAGACTGCAATATATCTAGCAACTTCAGTAAAAAGCAATGCTTCTTACCTGGCTATCCGGAATGCGCAGAAAACTATAAGGGACCAGGGAGACCAGCCGGTTCCCTTGCACCTCCGGAACGCACCAACCAAACTGATGAAGAAGATCGGGTATGGAAAAGATTATAAGTACGCCCATGATTTTGACAATAATTTCATTGACCAGGAATTCCTTCCTGATAAACTGAAAGGGAGGAAGTTATACGATCCCCAAAACAATCCGAAGGAAAATGAGATCAGGGCGAGGTTAAAGGCACTCTGGAAAATTAAATATGGGTACTGACAAAGGAATGGCGAAGCGCAAGGACTGCATTGTTCACTGACCTGTACCGTTTATGAGTAAAAATAAACGAACCCGGCGTGACCGGCAAAAGAAACATGCAGGAGATCATAGTGTTCACGGTTCAGTCATCAGCAAAAGTGATCCCGAAGCACCCTTGTTCGAAAAAACTGAGATCTTTCTTTCCGGCCATTTAAACGGGATATTCTGGCTTTCATTCATAACGGCGGCGATCTCCGGGATCCTTCTTTTTGACATCAGGTTCAGTCTTTCAGGCGACGATTCGGCATATGTTCTGCGGGCTTACAATTTCATTCATCATTTGATCTTCCCGGGCTTCCAGGGTCCGCTTTATCCTCTTATCCTGGGTCCTTTTGTTGCCTTATTCGGGATTTCTGCCGTTCCACTGAAAGCCTTGTCACTGGTGTTTATCCTTGGCTTCATTTATTTCTTTTACCGCTCTTTCAGAAACCGTATTCCAGCAATCCTGCTTTGCTCCGTGCTGCTTCTCACCAGTATTAACCCGTTTATTTTATATTATGGAAGCCAGACATACAGCGAAGCTTTCTTTATGATGTTTCAGGCCTTCGCTTTCTGGATTTTTTTTGACTTTTTTATCGGTAGACCTGCGGATAATGACCGAGGGACCACCCAGGTAAAACATCATTTAATATCGGCATTATGCTTTCTCGGTCTCGGGCTTACTCGTTCCATTGGTTTTTCGGCTGTCGTGACAGCGGCTTTATACTTCCTGCTCAGGAAGCGATGGAACAGTTTTTTTTTATTTTCCGGCTCTTTCCTTGCAATCCTTTTTGCTTTCCAGACCTTAAAATTCCTGTTCCTGGGGACTACAGTGCTCCACTTCACGAATGACATACAATCCCTTGCCTTTAAGGATTATTATAACCCGGTATTCGGTTATGAGAGCCTGGCCGGGTTTGGCGGCAGACTCGCTTTCAACACGAATTATTACCTTTCACAATCGCTTCCTGTCATCCTTGGTTTCAGGGACGCTGGGAATGCAGTCGACCTGTATCCTGTTGTTGCAATCTCAATCGGGCTGTTACTTGTTTCTGCATGCATTCTTGTGGCCAGGAAAAATGAGTTTTTATTCCTAACCTCCCTGTACACTCTGATCACCTTATTCATTATTTTCTTTATTTCCCATACCATATGGCAACAGAGCCGGTTTATAATTCCCTACATCCCAATGATACTCCTTTCATTGCTGGCTTTTTTTTATTTTCTTTTGATTGGCAGGAAACGCAGGAAACTTCAGTTTATCTTGCCTTTTATCCTTATTACCCTGATGGTAGCCGGACTCAGAATTTGTTTCACCGGGATAACGGAAGCCCGCAGAATCGACGGGATATACTACGGACTTACTCCTGACTGGGAAAACTATTGCAGGCTCAGTGCATGGATCCCTGGAAATCTCCCTGAAAATGCGGTCGTGGCCTGCCGTAAACCATCCATCTCATTTATATACAGCCATGGGAGGAATTTCTTTGGCATCACACGCTTGCCTTTCTCACCTTTTGATTCATTGGCAAAAAACTGGGACCGAAAGAGAGTCCATTATTATCTTATACCTGTCATGTCATTAAAAAACGTAGCTGTTTCAGATCATCTTTACCATGTGTTCAAACAATCCATTTCGGGGATAGGGATGAACCTGAACAATAATTATTATAACGTGCGTTTTGAGGTAATGAATTTCCCTGACAGTTCCAGGGAGGAAACCCTGAAAGAACTGAAAAACCTGAATATAAAAGTGAGTGACCGGCTGGATTCATTGAGAAGCTGGATTGAAGAACCTTTCAGTGAGCTGTCAATGATCTATCCCGATTCACTGCTGAAAACACTTCATAATGCGAAGGTTACATATGTAATGAGCGATAATATCCGCTATATCCCCGAAGAGAAGAACAGTAAATTCATAACGTTGACCGAAAAGTATATGAACTTCATAGAAGCCAGGTATCCACATATCCGCACGAAAGTGATGCAGACCGGCCTGGATGAAAATGAGCCTGCATCGGTTTACCGGATCGATTATGAACAGGCAGGATTATCAGTTCCGTAATGTATTATGAAGCAAAAAAAAAGGAGTAACAGAATAATATTTTCATAAAACCCATGCTTATGTTTCCATTAAATGTCCCCAAACTAACACTGAATGACCCGGAAATGTTTTTCCTGATCGCAGGCCCCTGTGTCGTGGAAAATGATTCCATGCCGATGGAGGTAGCGGTTCATATCAAACACATCACCGATAGGCTAGGGATACCATACATATTCAAATCATCCTATAAGAAAGCAAACCGTTCCCGGGGAGATTCCTTTACAGGCATCGGCAATGAGAAGGCCCTGGCTATTATATCGGAAGTCGGGACAGACTTGCATATTCCCACGATAACCGACGTTCATACGGAAGATGAGGCTGTCCTCGCCGCAGCCTTAGTTGACATTCTGCAGATCCCGGCATTTCTTTGCAGGCAGACAGAACTCCTTCTGGCGGCAGGAAAAACCAGAAAACACATCAATGTTAAAAAAGGCCAGTTCTGTTCACCCGAGTCCATGAAGTTTATTCTCGAAAAGATTCTAAGCACAGGGAACCCCAACATCATGCTGACCGAAAGGGGAACAACCTTCGGGTACCAGGATCTTGTCGTCGATTTCCGTTCTGTTCCGATTATGAAGAAATTCGGTTTCCCGGTGATCGTGGATGTGACTCATTCGCTTCAGCAGCCAAACCAGGCAGGAGGCATAACAGGCGGACGCCCGGAACTGATCGAGACGATTGCAAAGGCTGCTATTGCAACGGGAGCCGACGGGATCTTCCTTGAAACCCATCCTGAACCTTCAAGGGCAAAATCAGATGGGGAAAATATGCTAAAACTTGAACTTCTGGAAGAACTTCTGGAGAAACTGGTAAAAATAAGGAAAGCGCTATAAGTTTTATTCTATCACCAGACTTTTGATCCCGCCCGTTTCCTTATGGAACAGTACTTTCCAGTCACGGGAAGGAAGATTTGAAACGAGCCCGAGCTGGTTGATAAGGCATTGCTGTTCCTCCTGGGTGTTTTCATCCAGCTTTACAGTGACTCTTGCATATTCCGGAATACGGTAAAAGAATCCACTTACTTTCGAAGGTTTTCCGGCTTTCTGCAGGTATCCTGAAACTGAAGTCGTATTACCTACCCTTTGCACCCTGATCGTAATTACTTTTCCACCGCCCGGAGAATCAAAATCAATGACTCCTTTGGATTTATTGAATTTGAAGATAGGGATCTCGGTGTTGATCTGGTTTGGCATCGGGATATACTTGTAGTTGAATGTCATGGTTTTATGCACCCTGATCCCGGTAAACAGTTTAAGATATTCACTTTCCAGGTTTTTAAGCTGGGCATCCATGTATTCAAGAGTTTCCTTATTGTAGTTGACTTCCTGGAACCCGGTGATCAGGTTGAAACGGTTATCCTTGATCTTTGCAATGAAATCAGCTGCCTCCTTGGCTTTCTGTTCAAGAGGTTTTTCCACCATTGTCTTTTTAAGATACTGGCGTTCAAGGGTCATAGTATCTATGTTGATCTTTTTCTTTATGGTGTCAATCTTTTCAAAAACACTAACATCAGTGTAATAGCGGAACAACTCACCAAAGGCATCCTTATCCAGTTCAAGAGGTGGTTCTTCCGTGTTCAGCATTTTGGAAGCAAGCACTGATGTGTCGACCGGGACAGGCAAGGTTCCCAGGATGATCCCTGCATCGGTAAGCGACAAGAGTCCTTCTTTCTCCGATTTCGACATTTTCTTCCCGAGTTCTATAAAATAATACTGGTCGGGATCGGGCTCGGGGTAGGTCGAAATGGCTATATCGGAGATCTTGTATTCAATCGTATTCGCCTGAACTACATTTTTCAGCCCCAGGTACCTTAATGCATAGTCGGCATACGGGCCCTGATAGTTCTCTATCCTGTCGATGCGGACATTGATCCTTATTACCGTACGGGGGAGGCTGTAAAATATGCCCTCATTGGTCTGTGGGAACGTATTATTATCAATATGGACCACGTTGATCTGGGCAAAAACCGAATTAATAAAGCTAGTTAATGCAAACATTATCAAGCCAATAAGAAAAAATCTGGATTTCATATGAAAGAATTTCGTTTAATGAATAAACAGAAGTTCACGGTATTTTGGCAAAGGCCAGAGTTCATCATCAACCATCAGTTCGAGTTTATCGGAATGGTATCTGATCTTAGCAAAGTACGGGAAAACCTTATGGCAATATGCATGGGCTTTTTCTTCATGTCCATGAATGTTATTCGCAACTTTCCTTGCTTCAGTCATCTCGTTCACATAGGTCATTATTTTGTCTATATGTTCCGATATTTCTGTAATCTGTTCCATATGATTCTGCGAAATTTTTCCATAAGTCTTCAGATCCAGAACCTGTTTCAGGCCTCTCACGTTCTCGATAAGCGTATTCTGGTATTTGATCGCAACGGGAACCACATGGTTGGAAACAAGATCACCGAGTACCCGAGATTCAATCTGGATCTTTTTTGTATAATCTTCCAGACCGATCTCATGGTGTGCGTGAACTTCCCTGGCTGAAAGAACATGGGTGCGTTCAAAAAGCTCAACGAATTGTTTCCTGGTCAGGGCTTTGAGGGCATCCGGTGTATTACTGTGATTGGAAAGTCCGCGTCTGGCTGCTTCCTTCAGCCATTCCTGTCCGTAATTATCTCCTTCAAAGAGGATATTCTTTGATTCTTTGATATATTTTTTCAGGAGTTTGACAATTGCCTGGTCCTGACTTTCCTTGTGGGATGTGAGGAAAGAAAGGTCTTTAATGAAGGTTTTCAGCTGGTCGGCCACGATCATATTCAGCGTGATCATTGCCGGAGAGCAGGAATGGGAAGATCCGACAGCCCTGAATTCGAATTTATTCCCGGTGAAAGCGAAAGGCGAGGTCCGGTTGCGGTCGGTATTATCCAAAAAAATCTCGGGAATCCTGGGAAAATTTTTAAGCAGTCCGGACTTTTTGTCCATGCTGAATTTAAAGTTCTTATCGCTCTTCTCTATTTCATTCAGCCATTGTATAAGCCGGGCTCCGATAAATGCGGAGATTATTGCCGGAGGGGCTTCATTGGCACCGAGCCTGTGGTCATTCCCGGGGGTTGCAATGATGGCCCTGAGCAGATCGGCATTGTCATGAACCGCCTTGAGAATGTTGACCAGGAATGTCAGAAAACGAAGAACAGATTTTGGAGAGTCCCCTGGTGTCAGAAGGTTTTCCCTGGTGTTTGTTGCCAATGACCAGTTGTTGTGCTTCCCTGAACCGTTGATACCATCGAACGGTTTTTCGTGCAGCAGGACTGTAAAATTATGAAGATTGGCCACTTTCTCGAGAATATGCATTATCAGCTGGTTATGGTCGACGGAAAGGTTTGCTTCTTCAAACACCGGGGCACATTCAAACTGGTTCGGAGCAACTTCATTATGGCGGGTTTTAACCGGAATCCCGAGACGATGGGCTTCAAGTTCAAATTCCTGCATAAAGGCCAATACCCTCTGCGGAATAATTCCGAAGTAATGGTCTTCAAGCTGCTGGTCTTTTGCAGAAGAGTGGCCAAACAAGGTCCGGCCTGTCAGAATCAGATCGGGACGTACATCGTAAAGCGCTTTATCCACAAGGAAATATTCCTGTTCCCATCCGAGAGTGGCAAACACCTTGGTAACATTTTTGTCGAACAACTGGCAAACTTCAACTGCTGCTTCATCCACTGCATGCAAGGCGCGCAATAAAGGTGTTTTATAGTCAAGGGCTTCTCCCGTAAATGAGATGAAAACCGACGGGATGCAAAGCGTTTTATCCACAATGAAGGCTGGTGATGACGGATCCCATATAGTATAACCTCTTGCTTCAAATGTGCTGCGGATACCTCCGCTCGGGAAGCTCGAAGCATCCGGTTCCTGCTGGGTCAGCTCTATCCCCCTGAACTTTTCTATCCCCGATCCGCCTTCGACCGGGCTTACAAACGCATCATGTTTTTCGGCAGTGGCACCCGTTAAAGGCAGAAACCAATGGGTATAATTTGTTGCACCCATTCTGATGGCCCATGCTTTCATCCCGGCAGCAACCTGGTCGGCTATCCCGCGGTCTATCTTCTCTCCTTTTTCTATCGAATCAATAACAGCACTGAAGGCATCCTCGGTAAGGAATTCTTTCATGGCAATTCTGTTGAAAGTCAATTCACCGAAATATTCAGATGCCTTCCTCTCCGGAAGAGAAACCTGCCTGGATTTCCTGTCCATTGTCATCACAAGCGCTTTAAACCTTATATTAGCCATATATGGGGTTGTTAATGAGTTGTTTATATTTCTTTCGAACTGCGCTGCACAATAGTTTCTCCAGGTATCAAAGGGTTATCAGTGGTTCTTCCTACTTGCAAGCAGCAGCCCGGCAAAAGTAATAATTCCATTTAGAATCAGCAGTTCAAAACCGAATTTATATCCACGAAATATCAACACTGAATAGTTGCTAAGCAAATAACAGACCAGTGGTGACGCGACAGCTATGAAAGGAACAAATAATTCCCTCACCTGCCTCCTGGTAAACAAACCGAAGGCATACAAGCCCAGCAGCGGGCCGTAAGTGTATCCGGCAAGGGTGAAGAGCTTATCGATGACAGCCCTGTCATTGATGGCCCGGAAGAACACAATTACACAAAGGAGGATCATCGCGAAGCCCAGATGGACGATATACCTTATTCTTTCCTTTTGTTTTTCACCGAGGTCATTCCTTTTCTGCAACCCCAGGAAATCAATGCAGAAGCAGGTTGTCAACGATGTCAGGGCGCCGTCGGCGCTGGGATAAGCTGCAGATATCAGCCCGATAACAAAGACCAGCCCTGCAACAGGCCCGAGATAATTAAGGGCTATCAGCGGGAAAAGTTCATCGGAACGGGCCGGGAGACTGATCCCTTTGAAGTCTGCAAAAATAAACATGGCTGCTCCAAGGCATAGGAAGATGAAATTTACGGCAACCAGGACCGCACTGAAAGTGAACATGTTCTTCCGGGCATCTTTAAGGCTTCGGCAACTCAGGTTTTTCTGCATCATTTCCTGGTCCAGGCCAGTCATCACAATTGTGATGAACATCCCGCTGAAAAACTGTTTAAGGTAAAACCTCCGGTCATTCCAGTCGGTATTCACTACCCGTGTGTAACCGCTTTGCATTACCTTATGAAATATACCCGGTAAGTCCAGCCCCATATTTTTAGCGATAAGGTAAAACGAAAGGGTGACAGCAAGAAGCATGAATGTTGTCTGTATCGTATCTGTCCAGATGATCGTCTTGATCCCTCCTTTAAACGTATAGAGAAGGATCAGGATGATGAAAATCAGGACAGTCACCCCAAAAGGGATATGCCAGGCATCGAAAACAAAAACCTGCAGAACATTCACAACCAGGAACATTCTGAAAGAAGCACCGATAACCCTTGAAAGGATGAAATAAAACGCTCCTGTTTTATAAGACCAGAAACCAAACCTCGACTCAAGGTATGTATAGATTGAAGTAAGGTTCATCCTGTAATAAAGAGGTAACAGAATGGTTGCAATCACAGCATACCCGAAAAGATATCCGATAACAACCAGGAAATAAGAGAATTGTGTAGTCCCTACCCAACCCGGCACCGACATGAAGGTAACCCCTGAAAGGGAAGCTCCAATCATCCCGTACGAAACCACGTACCATGGAGAAGCTTTATTGCCAATATAAAACCCCCTGTTGGTCGCTTTCCTTGCAGTGATCCATGTAATCAGGAATAAGAGGGAAGTATAGGCAAGGAAGGCGATGAGGATACTATGGGGTGACATCAGGATAAATGTATCTTAGATTATTTAAAACCGCTTCCAATCAATTACTATTCGCTATCCGCCAATCGCTTTTGTGAATGCAGCAAGATCAGGAAAAACAAAATTGATAGTTTTATATCCCTTCCTGATAAGGGGGAGGTGTGCTGAAATAAATACAGTCCGCATGCCTAACCGCTTACCGAAGATCATATCAGAAAGCGAATCACCTACCATCATCGATTGTCTGAAACGGATCTCCTGAAACCGTTTTCTTGCCTGTAACGCCATGCCGATGTTCGGCTTCCTGTTGATTGAATTTTCATTTTCCAGTGCCGGGCAAAAGAAAACAGCATCAATTCTGCCTCCTGCTGCTTCAACATCCGCGATCATCCTGTGGTGAATATCGTTCACATCGTCTTCGCTCATCAATCCTTTTCCAATTCCCTGCTGGTTACTCACAACGATAATCCTGCCGAACACCTGGGCAAGCATCTTCAAGGATTCCTTAGCCCCGGGAATGAAAAGGAAATTGTCATAATTCCGGATATAATCACCTGTGATCCGTTTGTTGATGACGCCGTCGCGGTCGAGAAACAGGGACCAGGTGTTATCGATCTTTAAATCCTTTAAAATCATGCTGAGCTTTTTGATAATCCCCGGGAATGCCAATATCGAGAAAATAGCCCTGTAAGGGTTGGCCAAACATAAGGGAAGTTTCAAGGAACTTCTCAAAACAATCTTTTTCGATGGAAAATTTCCCCCGGAATGCCGGATCCATCAGGAAAGCTTTTTCCATGACATAAACGCCCGCGTTAATAAGGCCGGGGCCAGCCGCTTCATTTTTTTCCTCGAATGCGAGAATCCTGCGCCGGTTGTTGAGTTTAACCCTGCCATACCTCCCGGTGTTTGCCAGCTTTCTCAGGGCAAGGGTCACATCTGCTTTCTTCTTCAGATGGTAATCGTGCAACGCAGCAAGATCAATCCTGAAAATACTGTCGCCATTCAGAACTATCGCTCTCGGCCCGACTATTTTCCAGAATGAAAGCCTGATACCACCACCGGTTCCCATGGGTTCCTTCTCAATTGCATATGCAATTTCCAGGGAGCGGTATCTGTTCCCGAAATGATTCCTGATGAATTCGTGTTTATATCCGACTGACAGAACCACCCTTTCAATCTTTTGGCTGGCAAGGTAATCCAGCAGATACTCAAGAAATGGCCTGCCGTTGACCAGGGCCATTGATTTCGGGACATTATTTACGACTTCCCTCAGCCTTGTGCCAAATCCACCGGCAAGGACAATTGCTTCTATCCCCTGATCCGGTTCCGGTAACCCTTGTGCTGTTTTCTTATTTGCCGTCATGCCAGCCCGAAAATTCTTATTCCTTGGGGAAAAGCGCTCTTTCGACCTGTTCGCAGATAATATGGCCGATCATGATATGTGATTCCTGAATCCTGGGAGTATCATCCGATGGGACATTGATCAGGAAGTCAGCAATCCCTTTGATTTTCCCTCCGGATTTTCCTGTCAGGGCAACTGTAATCATCCCTTTGCGCTTCGCTGTTTCAATTGCCTTTATCACATTCGACGAATTGCCGGAGGTTGAGAGTGCAATAAGCACATCGCCTTCATTACCGGTGCCCTGGATTATCCTTGAATAAACTTCATCAAATGAATAATCATTGGCAACGGCAGTAAGGTATGAAGTATTAACGTGCAGGGCTTCGGATGGCAAGGGAGGCCTGTCATAATAAAACCGGCCCGAGAATTCAGCTGCAAGATGCTGGGCGTCGGCAGCGCTGCCTCCGTTGCCGCAGAACAAAACCTTATTCCCGTTGCTAAATGCGGTTGTGCATGTATGAGCAACGTTATCAATCAGTTCCAAAAGGTCCTGATTGGCCAGTATTTTGTTCTTAACTTCGATGGATTGGCTGATGGATTCTTTGATTCGTTTCATAAAAATTCCTGTTTGTGTTGGTATGATCAGGGTAACGCCAGTATATATTGTTTAATGGGAATATTTTGCAGATGTTAAATTCTCCAGGCCGTCAGCCCTTTGCCTGTGAATTCATACCGCATGGCCTGCCCGCCGAATTTCTTCAGCGACCCGATGACTGCCGAGCGGGTCATTCCCGGGCAATAGAAGAACATGAAACCACCTCCCCCGGCTCCTGAAACTTTTCCTCCTGAAGCGCCATGCCTGATAGCAGTTTCATAGATCTCATCAATCCGGGGGTTGGAAATGCCATCGGCCATATTTTTCTTGAACTTCCATCCGAAATCGAGAATTTCTCCGATATTATCAAGTTCGCCTGTCAACAATGCATTTTTCATCATCACAGCCTGCTCTTTCAATTTATTCATGGCTTCCAGCGACCTGGTATTACCACTGATGACATTCTTTTGCTGCTCCTCAATAATGGTGCTTGAAAGCCGGCTGGTTTCGGTATGGTACAGAATAAGGTTATGTGAAAGTTCATCAAGATATTTATCGCGTATCCTCAGGGGATTGACAATGACCTTATCATCTTTGAAGAACTCCATGAAATTGACTCCCCCGAAAGTAGCCGCATACTGGTCCTGCTTGCCACCGGCCATTTTCAGGTCTCCCCTTTCGATTTCGCAGGCCAGGTGCGCGATATCATATTCCCCCAGCGGAAGGTTCAGCCACTCCGCGAAAGCACCAAGAATGGCAACAACCAGTGTGGAACTCGAGCCCAGGCCAGATCCCGGTGGAGCATCCACGTAGGAATAAAGTGTAAATGAAAGAGGCCTTGAAATAAAATCCCTGACCAGTCGGTTATATACTCCTTTGATCAGGTCAAGTTTGCCGTCAAGTTCCAGGCTTAGAGCGGACCGGAATTCATATTTTTCATTTTTATCGAGAGTATACAGTACGATCTTACCATCGTCCCGTGGCTCTATGGCGGCCCTGGCATACATACTTATGGTGGCATTCAGAATGGCTCCGCCGTACATGTCCGAAAACGGAGCAACATCAGTACCCCCACCTGCAAGGCCCAGCCGTAATGGAGCTTTACTTCGTATTATCATAATGTGTTCCGATGAAAATTCAATGCACGAAGATACGGCTTATTCATAAGGTAGCGAAGCTGCGAAATTTTCACCTGGTTTCTGTTACTGACCAGCAACCTGGTTAATTGCTTCCACCATCCGCGCCCAGGAATATTTTTGCTTTTCAACAGAGGCATTGGCCGAAAACTCCGCCTCCCTGTTTTCGTTGTAAAATCTCAGGATCGCCCCTGCAATATCGGCAGGGTCGGGGCGCACGACAAATCCGACTTTATTATCAGGGACAAATTCAGCCAGTCCGCCCGCATCGGTAATAATCATCGGCTTGTTGAAATGATAGGCGATCTGGGTAACCCCGCTTTGAGTAGCCGTTTTATATGGCTGGACAATCACATCCGCCGCACAGAAATAGTTCAGTACCTCATCGTCGGGGATGAAGTCATTGCTTATGATCACCCTGTCCTGTAATCCATGCCTTCGGATGATGGCATAGTATGGTTCAGGGTCGCAATAGAACTCGCCTGCAACGATAAGCATTACGCCTGTATTTTTAAGTTCTTCCCTTCCGAATCCTTCAAGCAGGAGATCCAGGCCTTTATAATCCCGGATAAAACCAAAAAACAGGGCATACTTTCCGTACCTGTTAAGCTTTAGCCTGGTTCTTGCTTCTTCTTTGGAGATTGCATTACCGAAATTGTCATAAAGCGGATGAGGGCAGAAGATTTTAGGTTTTATGCTGTCGAAAGTCCCGAGATCCTTCATCACTGCATGCGACATTGCCACGAAACCATCCGCACTCTTTACCCAGAAGCCTGAAAGAAGACGGTCACCCGGTCGTTTTTCATGGGGGATGATATTATCGATGACCGAGATGATGCGGCTGTGCCGGTTCCGGTGGATGATCCGGCATATTGTCCCGAAGCAGGGTGCCATAAAAGGCATCCAGTATTTCACAATCACGAGATCCGGCCTTGCCTTACTGATCTCTTTGCCAACGGAATACCAGTTCAGCGGGTTTATTGAATTGATCCTGACTTTAACCGGTATCCCCTCGGGCGGGGGACCAGCAGAAAGTTGTGTTTTTCCGGGAAATAAAAAAGAAGGGTATTGCAGGCTGAAAGTATAGATTTCCGCATCGGCTCCATGGGAGATATACTCCCTGACCAGTCTCTCATTGAAAGTCGCGAGGCCTCCCCTGAGAGGGTAAGCCGAACCAAGCAGGATAACTTTTTGATGTGTCCGCATTGGATTTATACTGTTTTTGGCACTGTAAACCTGAATATAGAGCCGTACCCATGGGTGCTTTCAGCATTTATTTTTCCATGGTTCATCTCGACGAATTCCCGGGACAGGATCAGGCCCAGTCCCGTCCCTTTTTCACCGGCAGTTCCCGGCGAGGAAAACGTTTTATCAATCCTGAAAAGGTTTTGAAGAACTTCGCCGGTCATTCCCAATCCATTATCCCGCACGCTTATTTCCACCTGATTTTCCATCTCAACCAAAGAAATATCAACCTCACCATCGGGTTGGGTGAATTTTATTGCATTGGAGATGAGATTCCTTAGGACAAGCCTGAGAATATTTTTATCGGCAAACACCTGAACGGGCTTTAAATGTTCGGCCAACAGTCTTATCTGTTTGTCCAGGGCATATGGCCTGTAGAAATTTATCATTTCGGTAATCACTTCCGAAACATCAAACAGCGATGGTTCGCTTCTCAGCCGTCCGGTCTGGATCCGGGCCCATTGCAGGAGGTTATCAAGCAATTTAAGATAGTTTCTCGAAAGCATATTAAGGCTCTGCAGTATCTCTTTCTGCTGGTCTGGCTCCAGAAGCTCCATATCGGTATGCAGTACTTCCGACAGCGAGATGAGTGTGGTTATCGGGCTCCTGAGATCATGTGCAATGATGGAGAAAAACTTATCCTTGGTAGTGTTCAATTCAAGCAATTCTGCTTTCTGCCGTTCAAGCTCTTCCTTCTGGTGCAGGATCTTCAGGTTCTGTTCGGCCAGTTGCTCCTCAGCCTCATTCATATCCCTCAGCCGCCCGACCAGAGTTCTGAGTATGCCTTTGATAACAGTATTCTCATTCCGCGTGATCCTGTAAAAGTCCTCCTGCCTGAACCGAAGCAGGAACGTATGGGATAATGCCGTAACCGTTGCGGATCTTTCAATATTATCCAACAAATAATATTTTCCGAAGACATCACCGGTCTTCAGTGTTGAAAAAATGTATTCTCCGTCATGGACCTTGACCCTTCCGTCAAGGATAATATACATGCTGTCCCCGAGTTCCCCTTTCAGAACGATATGGTCGTTCACCGAAACTTCCATCTCGGACAGGTTTTCAGCGATGACAGCCAGCAGGCTGTCGGGCGACTCCCGGAATATCTGAACTCTTCTCAGAAATCCGACACGTCTTTCAATATCTTTATAATCCATCCGTAGTAAAATAGCTTAATGGAAATGCACCATTGAAACGAAATGATTGTTAAATTCCGGTTTTCTTTTCAATCAGATAAGTGTTCCGGTCAACAGAATTCCTGCTGATAAGTTCGCCGAGAAACCCTGCAACGAAGAGCTGGGTTCCGAGTATCATGGCAAGTATCCCGAAAAAGAACAGTGGCCGTTCCGTCATTTTAAATGCCTGGTGGAAGAATTTCTCATAGGCAAGATAAAAGGCGATGCCGAAACCGGAAAGAAAGAGAAGGCTGCCCCAAAGGCCGAAAAAATGCATCGGTCTTTTGCCAAAACGTGATGTAAATGAGATCGTCAGCAGGTCAAGGTATCCCTTGTAAAAACGGTCAAGCCCGAATTTTGTCCTGCCGTATTTCCGTTTCTGATGATGGACTACCTTTTCACCTATCCGTTTGAAACCTGCCCATTTGGCAAGGAAAGGAATATAACGGTGCATATCCCCGTACACTTCAATGCTTTTGACAACTGTATTCCGGTATGCCTTAAGCCCGCAGTTAAAGTCGTGCAGCCTTATCCCTGACATCCTGCGGGCAGACCAGTTGTAAAATTTCGTGGGTATTGTTTTCGAGACCGGGTCATGGCGATTTTTCTTCCATCCCGAGACAATATCGTAACCATCCTGTGTAATCATTCGGTACAATTCCGGGATTTCGTCGGGACTGTCCTGCAGATCCGCATCCATGGTAATGACTACGTCGCCCGAAGCCTGCTGGAATGCCACGTTCAACGCGGCAGCCTTGCCGTAATTCCGCCTGAATTTAATTCCTTTGTAATTCGGGTTTATCCCGGCCAGGTCTTCAACGATCTTCCAGGAACCATCGCTGCTGCCGTCATCCACAAAGATGACTTCCCAGGAAAAATTGGCTGACTGCATTACGTTTTCAATCCAGCCGGCAAGTTCAGGTAAGGATTCTTCCTCGTTCAGAAGGGGAATGACAACAGAAATGTCCATCAGTTAATGATTACATGGTCGACTGCGAAGTACCCGGATCTGTTTTTTTCAAGAAGATAGCAGTGAGCAGACCCAGAACAACGGACATGAAAGCGGAACCCAGAAGACCAAAAATTGCTAACCATACCGGTGTAGTGAACTTCCGGGTATAATCCAGGGCGGTCTCGATCTGATCCTCTGTCAGGTTATTCTTTGCCTGCATCTTGATCCTTGCCTGTTCCACGATCTCATTGATAAAACCGGGGTTAATGAATTTGGCAAAAATCACAATATAAACGACACCCAGTATTCCGGCAAACAAACCGATCAGGAAACAGCTTGAGAAAGCCTCACCATAGGTCATAAAACCGTTTTGCAGTTTTTTCCTATACTCCAGCGTTCCCCAAACCATCCCACCCAGCATGAACAAATAACCAATATATCCCAGGGATTGGTTCATATACAAGTTGGAAATGAAGAGGATGAGGTTGAATACAATCATTACCCCGCCTGTAATCAGGCCGTAGTTAAGGGAATTTGCAGAAACGGAATGTTTTTTCTCTTCCATAATGCGTTTGATTATTTTATCTTATCGACAAACTTACAAAAAAAACCTTACCATGCTTGCCCGGTGACCTTATTTTTTCTAAATTTGCAGCGGGTAAGTCTTATACGACCAGCTCCCTTCGAACTCCCCCAGGTCCGGAAGGAAGCAAGGGTAAGTTGGTTGAGCGGTGCGATATAAGGGGCTTACCCTTTTTTATGCTGTTAAAAGTCCATCCTGATAATCCCGGAGAAAGGCATCTGAAGATCATAACTGAATGCCTCAGGGAGGGAGGTGTGATCATCTACCCGACTGATACAGTTTATGGCCTGGGATGCGACATTACCAAAATAAAGGCAGTCGACCGGGTTGCACTGATCAAAGGAATTCGCAGGGAAAAAGCGAATTTTTCATTTATATGTTACAGCCTCAGCCAGCTCGCCGACTACACCAGGCCTATAAATAATGAGTTTTACCGCCTGATGCGACGTACATTGCCGGGACCCTATACATATATCCTGAATGCGAACAACAAGGTGCCCCATTTTTTCCAGAGTAAAAAGAAAACGGTCGGAATCCGTATACCCGACCACAAAGTTCCGCTGGAGATCGTTGAAAAACTCGGGAATCCGATAATGACCACATCCATCCACTCGGGTGATACGTTTATAGAGTATCCTACTGATCCTGAGGAAATTTATGAAAAATTTCATAATCTCGTTGATATCGTGATCGATTCCGGTCATTCGGGAACGGTTCCTTCGACCGTAATCGATTGCAGGGGTAGCACAGCAGTATTATTGCGCGAAGGCAAAGGGGAAATCACCGATCTTTGAATATTTCTGTATCCAGGTTTGGATGTTCTGATAATTTTCTTAATTTTGCACCCTCATTTTTGAGACCGACTCAGTAGCTCAGCAGGTAGAGCATCGCCCTTTTAAGGCGGGGGTCTTGGGTTCGAATCCCAACTGGGTCACTCCCATAACCGCGAAAGCGGTTTTTTGTTGCAGCATTGTGCATTTCAGGATTTGTCTTTCAATTATTCTCTTCCCTACAGAAACTCTGTATGGCTAATTTCCCTGTTCAACATATATGTATCATCAATAATTTTTATTTTCGCAGCCCGGCCGGCCCTGACCGCGCCTTGTTTGACAATGATTAAGTTGATGTAGAAACCCGTAGACACATTTTCTAAACAAAAAAAAGATGAAAAAAGTAATTATTCTTATTGCCCTGTTCGGATTATATTTGAATCCACTGGCCTCCCAGACCGATCAGAATCCACGATATCATGAATTCGGTATCGTCTTTTCCAGCCTGAATAATTTTGGCTTACGATACAAATACGGGAGTGAAAAAACCATGCTCAGAATCAGCGTTCTGTCACTCAATCTTCATTCCCTCAACACAAAAGGGCCGGAGGCTGATTCGTCGACATTTAAACAAAACGGCTACGGTTTTGGACTACGTATCGGGTTTGATCATAAAATACCGTTATTCAGTACATTTAATCTGTTGTTAGGTGCAGAGCTGCTTGCGAATTACAATTACAGCCATACACATTTAAACACTTCCTCAAGTAACTATGCGGATGAGACCAACAGCTCCGTTTCGCCGGGGGTTTCCTTTATTTTCGGGTTAAATTATATTTTAAAGGAGCACCTCGTAATGGGAGCAGAGATCAATCCGACATTATTTTATTCATACGCTACATATATACGATCAGCACCTTCGGAGTCGGAGTACAAACAGACAACGAATCAGTTCTCTTTTAACCTGGCAACACAGGGCGCAGGTCTCTATATTGCATATAGATTTGGGAAATAGATAAGCTTCTCAATATCTTGTTACTAAATCGCATTACTTAATCTGAAACTTTAAAATAATATTCTTTGACGGACAATACGAATATATTTCCTTCCGAGCATCTCAAACTCAGCAGGAACACAAAGGAATTACGTTTGAAACAGAGGGCTGTTGTAATCTGGATGACCGGGCTTTCAGGGGCCGGAAAAACAACGCTGTCATACGCTCTTGAAAAATCCCTGTTTGAGAAAGGGTTTTTCGTACAAACCCTGGATGGAGACAATATACGGACCGGGATCAACAGGAATCTGGGTTTTTCAGAGCAGGACAGGTATGAGAATATCCGCAGGATAGCAGAAATTTCCAGGCTTTTCCTGGATTGCGGGATAATTACTATTGCCAGTTTTATCAGTCCTACGAAAGAGATCAGAACAATGGCCAGAGAGGTCATTGGTCCTGATGATTTTATAGAGATCTATGTGAATGCCCCTCTCTCCGTTTGTGAATCAAGGGATATCAAAGGACTTTATTCGAAGGCAAGAAAGGGGGAAATCAGGCAATTTACAGGGATTGATGCTCCGTATGAGGCACCTGAATCGCCCGGCATTGAAATCAGGACCAACGAGATGTCGGTCGATGAATCCGTAAAAAAAATGCTCAATATTCTGTTACCCCGGATGAGCGGAAAATAACCGGTGACCGGTGTGCCTATTCTGATTTCTTTAGTATAGGAACAACTCCAGACATTTCACCCATAACGTTCACCAGGTCAGACCCAGTAGGCACAATTACCTTACTGTTATCTTTAAGTGAAGTTTCCATAGCCTGGATCCGCCTGAGCATCTGGGCATTCCCGACAAAGTATTTTTCGGCAGCTTCATTGACAAGCTGAATGGCCTGGGCTTCACCTTCTGCCCGAAGGATAGCCGCCTGTTTTATGCCTTCGGCACGCCGGATCTCAGCACGTTTTTCCCCGTCAGCCTTGGTCTCGGTGGCAGTGGCATAATCAATTGCTGCAATTTTTTCATTTTCCGCCTTGACGATCTTATTCATGGTTTCCTGAACATCCTTGGGTGGATCGATCTCTTTCAGTTCCGTACGGATTATCTCAATGCCCCAGTTCATCGTTTCCTCATGCAGTGTAAAGTGCAGCTCTTTGTTTATCTTACCCCGTTCACTGTTTGCCGATTTCAGAGTCATTGTCCCGATAATATTTCTAAGGGTAGTACGGGCAAGGTTTACTATCTGGTATTCAATGCTATTGACATTATATTGTGAGTTTTTAACTTCACTTTCATCGGTTTTGATTTTGAAATACACTTGGGCATCAACCCTTGCGTTAAGGTTGTCATTGGTAATGATCTCCTGAGGCTCGGCATTGATCATTTTTTCAGTGATATTGACACTGTACATCTTCTCTATCCCGGGAATGATCCAGTGAAAACCCGGCATGGCAAAGCGATGATATTTTCCAAGACGTTCCACCAGGCCACGATGTGTCGGGCGGATGATACGTATACCTGCAAAAAAAAGCAGCAAAACCAGAGCGACAACAATTGTAACAGGAATTTCCATAACTATGTGTTTTAATAATATTCTTCAAACCTACACCGAAAAAGACAATAAAGCAAGATTTTAGTTAATTTTGTAGAAAATAGGAGCCGATCTTTTACGCAGACTGCAAGGAAGGTTCGCCGGAGCAAATCCCCTGACCAGAGCTGGTACGACTGAGGAACAGTGGCTTAAGTTGCAATTATTGTAAACCAACCTAAAAACATCAAAATATGAGAGTAAAACCAGTAATATTCCTTTTATCGGTTATCTGCCTTACATTTTTTTATTCCTGTAAAAAATCAAGCAGCGATACTACGACACCGACGGCTTATCAGTCACCATACAATATTTCGACTATTTTCACTCAGACAGGGCTGGGTGACGATTTCACAACTCTGGATAAATTGAACCCATCGGTCATGGATACTTCAAACTGGTATAATCCGAATTATCAGTATTTTATTGATCACCGCAATGAAAAAACATGGGGCCCGTGGCCGGCTGATTTCGGTGAAGAAGCGGGAGGACCGCATTCCGTAGTATGGAGGCAGCAAAGGATCATTTATGTTGCCCGGAAATACATTGGTGCATATTACCAGCATCATCACCTGCTGCAGTGGAACCCTCCCAAGACCTGGTCGTGGGATACACTGAACCCGGTCAGTTTAGGACATCAATCGGCAGGTATTGACGGATCAGATTTTTCGGCCTGGGTATATAATTACGGTTTAGGCCTTCACCTGAAAATTTATGTTGATTCCCAATACGTTCAGATTCAAACCAACGGATACGGAGAAACACCTTACACCGATATTCTTGAGTATAATAAGCCGAGTACATTCGACTCACTTGTCGGGATGCTGAAAATGGGGGATCTGATCTATTTTGCAAAGGACAGCCTCACCTCCGCTCCTTCGCATGTAGCGATCTGGATCGGGAAACCAACAACCGACCAGGATTATCTTGTCATCGACGCTTGTGACCAGACCATTAAAGATTCCAAAAATGCCAATATTCCGGCAGGTATTCAGTTGAGGCCTTTTAAATCGGGCGGATGGTATTACAACCGCCTGCTAAAGATTCACAGGCTTATTTATTGACCACCGGGGGACTGCCTGAATTAGGCCCTGGGATCTTTTTGTAATGGCATTTTAGCCATTTTTTCCACTTCGAGGCTTGGAAAGCCGAATTCTTCCACGATTTTTCCCATGATCAGATATACCCCTTCGCCCCTGAAGGGGTACTTGTTCACAGCCTGGGGAAAGTGGACGGTATCGAAAAACTGTCCGCGCGCATCGATAAACGTGCCGAAGTGCATCCACTCTTTTTTCACTGTCCTTACATATTTAATGGTAACCAGCAGGCCAAGCATCCGGACTTTTTTACCCGGGAAGGCCATCATATCCTTCGCCATAACTTCTCCCCTGAAGGAGGTTTCAAGAAGATCGAAATATGAATGCGTGACGGGCCATCCCAGGAGTTCGATTTCGTCGTATACTTCTTCCAGTTTATTTTGTTCAAGGGCAGGCAGATCAAATTTCTTTGGTTGCGTATCGAACAGGGATGGATTCACTGGCATTGGATCGCCTTCAGAGGGACGCAAATAGTGCGACACATAGGCCCCCGGATGGTCAGCCACGAGCGATTGTTCCTTATTCCCACTCCTGCGTCCCAGTCCCTGTTCGGTTGCAGGCCAGGCGGCTGCAGGCATATTCCCTGCTGATCCGGCATCCCGGTCAGCGTTTTTGCCTGCCCGCTTTTTCGCCATTCCCGGATTCACCTGCTGCATGTTTTTTCCCATCAGCATATGAGCTTCCCACAACAGTATGGACTTGGGTTTGCCCGTAAAACGGAAGGCCCCTGTACGGATGAGTACGATCATCTGTTCCAGTGGCGGTTGTACACGGCGGATAAAGTCATCCATATCCAGGAAGTCCCCACCCCTCTGCCTTTCGGGATGAATTGCTTTGCCAACATGGGTTTCCAGGTTATTTATATGGATAAAGCCTACATACACATCAGCCCCGGTGATACTGGTCTTGTATTCTCCTCTGTTCACACAGGGAAGATGTATGCTGGCGCCGCAGTTCCGGGCTTCGTTAAAGTATACCCATGAAGGATAAAATCCCCCGAAATTATTGATCACCCCGACCATGAACTCAAGAGGGTAGTGTGCTTTCAGGAAAAGGCTCTGGTAACTTTCCACCGCATAGGAAGCCGAATGCGCCTTGGAGAATGAATAACCGGCGAAAGACTCGATCTGCCGCCACACCTCTTTCGTCACCTCTTCGGGATAACCAGATTTACGGCAGTTCGAGAAGAACTTATCGACTATCCTCTGCAGTTCCTTTTTCGAGCGGTATTTCCCGCTCATGGCCCGCCTCAGTACATCGGCATCAGCCAGGTCAAGACCTGCAAAATGATGGCATATCTTCAGCACGTCTTCCTGGTAGACCATCACACCATACGTCTCTTTCAGCTGTTCTTCCATCACGGGATGCAGGTAGCTGAATTTACCCGGGTTGTGAAAACGGAAGATATATTCCCTCATCATGCCCGAACGCGCTACTCCCGGCCGTATGATCGAGCTTGCCGCGACAAGGCTGCGGTAGTTGTCGCAATGCAGTTTCTTCAGAAGTCCCCTCATGGCAGGGCTCTCTACGTAGAAACAACCGATCGTCCGGCCTGTCCTCAGCAGCTTCTTCACTTCCTCATCCGCCTTGAACTCATTCACCTTATGCACATCCACGCTGACCTGCTTATTCTTCCGCACGATCCCGGCAGTCTCATAAATATGGCCTATTCCCCTCTGGCTGAGGATATCCAGTTTCTCGAACCCGATATCTTCAGCCACATACATATCCCACTGTGTAGTGGGAAAACCCTTTGGCGGCATATCAAGAGCAGTATAACAGGTAACAGGAAGCTCAGAGATCAGAACACCGCCGGCATGGATGGTGCGAAGGTTCGGGAAATCGGCCATCATTTCTCCCAGCTCATTGATCTTCTTAATGATATGGTTCCTGTTGATGGCATCCCCGGGATGCTTGATAAAGAGGTCTATCTCCTGTTTCGGCAGGCCGTGCACTTTTCCGAGTTCGCGGCAGACAGAACGGTCGCGAAAGGTCGACATGGCCCCCAGCAGAGCAGTATGCTCATGCCCGTACCGCTTGAATATATAGTCAAGAACCTCGTCGCGTTCCTTCCAGGAATAGTCGATGTCAAAATCGGGGGGCGACGTCCTCCTGGGGTTGATGAACCTCTCGAAGTAAAGATCCAGGTCGATGGGATCCACATCAGTGATCTTCAGGCAGTAAGCCACGATGCTGTTGGCCCCGCTTCCCCTGCCAACATGGTAAAAGCCCCTCGACATTGAATAGCGGATGATATCCCAGGCAATCAGGAAATATGCGGCAAAACCCATTTTGCCGATGATCCCCAGTTCATGCCTGATGCGGTTCAGTGCTTCGGTGTTCCGGCTGCCATAGCGGTACTGAAGCCCGTCCAGGGCGAGCTTCTCCAGCAGGATCTGGTCATCATAGATACTTCCTGTAAAACTTCGTTTGTTTTTGCATTCCATGAAATCAAAGCCTATGCTGCAGTTCTCTATCACCTTTTCGGTATTGCGGATGATCACAGGGAATTCACGGTAAGGCTCAAGAAGGTCATCAAGCGGATGCATCATCTCATCGGGCGAAGCCGTCTGCCCCGGCATCAGCCTGCTCAACAGCACATTCTTATCCACCGCCCTGAAATTCCTGTGAAGCTCAAAGGTTTTATCATCCAGAATTGTGACCGGGGAAAAGATCAGCATCCTGTCCATCAGGTGACGGTGGCGGGAAAGGATGAGGCGGTTCATATTCGAAGGGAGGATTCCGATGAAATTGTGAGTTTGTGAGTTTGTGAAATTGTGAGTTTGTGAAATTGTGAGTTTGTGAATCCAATACACATTCTCCATTCGCGGTGGATGGTCGGGCAAGGGCAGGTTGCGAAGGTTGTGATGGCTGAGGAATTCATTCAGCTCCCGGAAGCCGTCGTTATTCCGGGCAAGGCCCACGTACAACAGTTCATCTTCCCTCCGGAATTCAATCCCGGCAATGGGTTTGATCCCTTTATCCGTACAAACCTGTATGAACTCCATGATCCCCGTGGAGTTATTGATATCCGTAAGCGCCAGTGCCTGAACACCACTGAGGACAGCCTCATCCACCAGCTTTTCAACAGACATCGTGCCATAACGCAGGGAATAATATGAGTGGCAGTTAAGATACATAACGGTCAGGATAATCGATACATGATTTGATTATTTTTTAATCATTATTTCGATTACAATATAATCATTATCTGTAAAAACTATTATTTTTTTTGCAAGGTTAAATATATAAACCAGCGGGCTGATGACCTGACGGTTTGATAAGGTACCATGGTAAATGTTTTATAAAATTTTTGGGGTTTATTAAAGAAGTTCCGTTGTATACTGTAATTTTGGCAATGTTGTACTTATTTACAAATAATCATTTGGCAGAAGCTTATGGGCGAAGCTTTCTCTTTTGTCTTTGCAGCCTATTGAAAGGAATTATCGCGGAACGATTAAATTACCTGGACGATTAAAGAACAACTGAAAAAAACCGGATACCTTTTTCTGCTCGCAGTCTTCCTTCTGCAAGGCGGCGGAATGCTGGCTGTTTATAAGTTGGAGCAATTTTACGCGGAGAATGAGATGCAGGATTACCTGAACTGCAGGGAAACCCGTTTTCAAACCCTCAGGCTTTCTGTTCGCGAATATCGTAGAGATCAGGTAAATGACCGTGAAATCTCAATTGACCATAAAATGTATGATGTAAAATCAGTTAAATTTTCGGGAGATATGGTCGAACTTCTTGTACTCAATGATCCGAGGGAAGAAAGAATTCTGGAAAAAATGAACGATTTTACACATAACGGCAACCCTATCGATGGCGATTTCCTTCATCCTTTAAAACAGCTGGTGTTCTGGAATTATCTTTCTGACTGCAGAGCGTATGATAGTATAATTTATTCCATCGCCGGTAATCAGTATAGTCTGTTAAAACTGCACATTATTCCTGTCTATCTCGAAATCATAACTCCTCCCCCCGAATCGGTTTAGCACATTTATTTTGGCGGGTTTATTACCGTCCTGCTATATTCTGTTCAGTACAACTGTATTGAGCATGATATTCATATAACATTTTATTACTTTTCAATAAAGCATTATGAAACAGTTCATTATAATTCTGCTCATCCTTTTCATATCATCCGCCGGTTATACTCAAAACAGCCTCAGCGGCAAGATCACCGATGAACAAAGCGGCCAGGGTGTTGCAAAGGCCAATGTATACATTCCCGACTTGAAGACCGGGGCTTCAAGTGATAGAGAAGGCAATTATTCCCTGAAAAATATCCCTGCGGGAACTTACCTCGTACAAGCCCGTCTGGTTGGTTATGCATTAAAAACCGCAATGGTCAAAATCGGGCAAAGCACCATCCAGGATTTTACCCTTACCCAGTCAAACACTGACCTTCACGAAGTTGTGATCACAGGGAATTCAAGCGCGGCGGATCCTTCAAAGACACCTCAGCAGTTTACCCAGGTCACGAATCAGTATCTGAATGAAAATTCCGCAACCAATGTAATCGATGCCATCGCAAATGTTCCGGGTGTATCGGCAATAACCGACGGACAGAGCATATCAAAACCAGTAATCCGGGGTTTGGGTTACAACCGTGTACTGACCGTGACCGACGGCGTTGTGCAGGTTGATCAGCCCTGGTTTGATGAATTCGGGATTGAAGTGGACCCGGATGCCGTGGACAGGTTTGAGATATTGAAAGGCCCGGGGTCACTGGCTTACGGATCGGATGCCATATCGGGGGTCATTAACCTGATCCCTGAAAAGCCATTGCCTGAAGGAGAAACTAAAGGTGATTTCCTTATCAATTACCAGACAAACAACGGATTAATCAATAACATGCTTCATGCGGCAGGCACAAAGAAAGGCATATCATGGAGCGCACGTATCGATTATACGATGGCACATGCTTACCAGAACAGGTATGACGGGTATGTTCTGAATTCTCAGTTCAACAACTTCAATCTGGATGGTACTATCGGGATCCACCGTAAATGGGGCTATACTCAACTTCACGCAAGCTATTTTGATATGGCAACAGGTATTGTTGACGGAACAAGGGATTCTCTTACAGGCAATCAGCTGATGGCCGTTTCATATCCTGGCTTAAATGGAGGAGAGCCTACCTATGTATTCCCGACGAACCAGCAGTTCAAGTCATATACTCCTTTGGTGATCAACCAGCGTATCCGTCACACAAAAGTCGTGTGGGATAACAGTATTGCTGTCGGCAAGGGACGTTTCACCGGAGTTTTTTCCTTCCAGAAAAATCAACGCGCAGAAAACAATGATCCTACGATGCCCAACACATCAGATATTTATTATTCTTCAAATGGGTTGACCTATGATGTACGATATGTTTCTCCTCAGATGGGCGGATTTAATATTTCGGGCGGGGTAAATGGGGTATACCAGGTATCGCAAAGCCTTGGAACACTGATGCTCATCCCGAATTATAATTTATTCCAGATCGGGGCTTTTGCCATTGCAACGGAAAGCATAGGAAAATTCACGATCAGCGGAGGACTGAGGTATGATATAAGGATCTTTAACGGGATGGATCACTGGGTTGACAGCCTGCAGGAACCTGTACCCCCGTATACACCTGCAGCTATTCATGAATTCCCGGGATTCACCTCAAATTTCGGCGGCATATCGTTCAGCCTGGGCGCCGCATATAACATCACACATAATATTTACATCAAAGCAAATATTGCCAGGGGGTTCAGGGCTCCCAATGTTGCTGAATGCGGGGCCAACGGAGTACATGATGGAACAGTCGTATATGAAATAGGTGACCCTAACCTGAAACCTGAAACAAGTCTTGAAGAGGATCTGACGTTCGGGGTCAATTCAAAGGATGTAAGCTTTGAACTGGATTTATTCAACAATAATATCAACGATTTTATCTATGCCAAAGGACTGAAAAGCGTGTTCGGGGGTGATTCGATCAATAATTCACTCAATGCAGCCGGATTAGGTGCTGCGCCTGTGTATAAATACGTACAGGGTCCGGCACATCTTTACGGTGGAGAGATCGCCCTTGACATCCATCCTTCGTTAGTGACCTGGTTGGAACTTTATACATCCGGAACTTATGTAACAGGGGGCCTGACCGGCGTTCCTGATTCCATAAAAGTTCTTCCTTTTGTCCCGCCTGTCAAAATCACAGCCGACCTAAAATTCAACATTAATAAAATCGGCAACGCAATCAGGCACTCCTATATAAAAGTGGGGATGATCGACTGTTTCCAGCAAAATGATGTTTACCAGCAATATGCAATCTATACAGGACTCAGCACTGCCGAAACGCCTTATGAATATGCGGCGAGTAAGTCGGCAACTGCAGGATATGTCTTGTTCAATGCCGGCCTGGGTGGGGATTTTCAAAGCCGGGGACGCACATTTTGCAAGTTATATGTAATGGTAAACAACCTTTTTAACACCCCGTACATGGATTATATGAGCCGGTTTAAATATTACCCGGTGAACTATACTACACAAAGAGTCGGAGTGTTTAACATGGGCAGGAATATAAGCCTGAAACTTATAGTGCCCTTGGATTTTACCAAATATAACTAGGTTGGGGATAAGATCTGGTGTTACATATCCGTAAAAGCGATCAGCAATGGGTGAAGACCGGTGGTTTTTCTATTTGCTGGTTGTATACGCTACTCCCCTCATCACTATCTTCTGACCGTACTTCCGGCGCACCCGGTCGAGGGCCTGGTAAAGGCCGATCATCCCGCTGCTGTCCTCAAACATGTTCAGTTGCGGATTTCCCGCAACCAGCCCGCTGAAGCGCACACCGATGAGGCGTATCAGCATGCGGCGCTGGTAAAGCCGGTCGAAAAGCTCCTTCACAAGGGGTATCAGGGTATGGTCAAACGCGGTGTATGGTATGTGTTTCTGAAGGGTATGGGTGTCAAAATTGGAATACCGGATCTTCACCGTGACACAGGAGGTAAGCTTCTGCTGGGATCTCAGTTCGAAAGTGATCTTTTCAACCATCTTCACCAGGATCTCTTTCATCCTGACAATGTCGATGGAATCCTGTTCAAAGGTGGTTTCGGTGCTGATCGATTTGCTTTCCGAATACGGCACCACAGGCGTGGAATCCTGTCCGTTGGCTTTCTCCCAGATCACAATACCATTCTTTCCCATCACCCTTTCCATCATTTCCACAGGGATCTGGCTGAGGGTGGCTATGGTCACTATGCCCATGGACCTCAGCAAGCGGTAGGTCTTGTCACCTATCATCGGTATCTTTTTTATGGACAAAGGCGCCAGGAAAGGCTTCACATTATCGCGGGGCACCTGCAATTCCCCGTTCGGCTTGGCTTCGCCGGTAGCGATTTTCGAGACGGTCTTATTGACCGACAGCCCGAAAGAAATAGGCAGCCCGGTATTCTTTAGGATGCTCTGCCGGAGCTCATGCGTCCACTTCAGCGTGCCGAAAAAACGGTCCATCCCTGTCACATCGATATAATGTTCGTCGATGGAAGCTTTTTCATACAGGGGCGCCTTTTCGGCAATGATGTCCGTAACCGTGTGCGAGTACCTGGAATACAATTCCATATCCCCCCTCACAACCACCGCATCGCGGCATAGGATCCTGGCCATCTTCATCGGCATGGCCGAATGCACCCCGAAACTGCGCGCCTCATAGCTGCAGCTGGCTACCACCCCACGGTCGGAGGTTCCCCCTATGATCACCGGCCTGCCCAGTAATGCAGGATTCATCAGCCTCTCCACCGACACGAAGAAAGTGTCGAGGTCAAAGTGGACGATATTGCGGTTAAAAACAAACATGATTATTTTTTAATCAATTTTGTGATTACAATATAATCATTATATTTGCAATACCAATTTTTTTTTAACATGTTTTTCAGTTCGAACATCAAATTTTTGCGCAAACGCCGAGGGCAGACACAGGACGATGTGGCTGAAGCCCTGGAGATGAAGCGCTCAACCCTCAGCGGTTATGAAAACGGGATTGCACAGCCGGGATTCGAAGCCCTCATCGCCTTATCCGGGTACTTCAATGTTGCGATTGACACCCTGATCAGGGTTGACCTGTGTAGTTTGCCCGAGAGCCAGGTAAGGCAGCTTGAACGGGGTTATGATGTATTCATCAAAGGATCCAACCTGAGAATACTGGCAACAACCATCGGGCAGGACAATGAAGAGAACATTGAACTTGTTTCGGAGAAAGCCAAAGCAGGCTATGCCACGGGTTTTGCCGACCCGGAGTATATCAGCATCCTGCCTGCTTTCAGGCTCCCTTTCCTTTCCAGGCAAAAGAAATACCGGACCTTCCAGGTCAGCGGCGATTCTATGCTTCCCATCCCTCACGGAGCTTATGTCACAGGTATGTTCCTGCAGGACTGGTTTTCCATCAGGGATAAAGATGCCTGTATTATCCTGACTTCGGATGAAGGAATTGTTTTTAAAGTGGTGGAGAACAAATTAAAGGATTATGGCATCCTGAAGCTGCATTCCCTCAACCCTGTTTATGAACCCTATGACCTGCCGGTTAACAGCATAAGGGAAATATGGCAGTTTGTTCATTATATCAGCCCGAAAATTCCTGAAAACCATGAAAATGAAAGCAAACTGCTGATGGAAACGGTAAAAAAGCTCAAACGGGATGTCCAGGAGATCCAAACCCGGCTTCAGTTGTAATACATGCAAGGCCTGGCTGAATTGTCAGCTTCAGACTGATTTTTCAGGGAATCCCATGACTTTACCCTCCCCTCTTTAATTTTAATTTTTCTTATCCTGGGAACTGGATTCATATCGTTTTATATTTATATTTGTTTAGTAATTTATTAATTCCTCACTAAAACTATCAAACCATGAAAATCACAATTGTCGGATCCGGGTATGTAGGTCTGGTCACCGGAACCTGTTTTGCTGAAGTTGGTATTGAAGTTACATGTGTTGATATCGATAAGAAAAAAATCGACAACCTGAAGCAGGGAATTATCCCGATCTATGAGCCGGGTCTTGAAGAAATGGTCCACCGGAATATAAAAAAGGGCAGGCTGACATTTACAACCGATATTAAGGAAGGCCTCGCCGGCTGCGAAGTTATCTTCAGCGCTGTTGGCACCCCCCCGGACGATGACGGGAGCGCTGACCTTAAACATGTTATAGCTGTAGCCAGGGATTGCGGAAAATATATGAGGGACTATTTCCTGATGGTTACTAAAAGCACCGTACCTGTCGGCACTGCCGAGAAAGTCAGAAAAGCCATCCGGGATGAACTGGATAAACGGGGAGCAAATATTGAATTTGACATAGCCTCAAACCCTGAATTCCTGAAAGAAGGCGCTGCCATAGACGATTTTCTGAAGCCTGACCGTATCGTGGTGGGCTGTGATTCTCCCCGGGCCGAAGAACTCATACAGGCTTTGTATAAACCGTTTACCCTGAACGGGCACCCTGTTATCTTCATGGATATTGTTTCGGCTGAAATGACCAAATATGCCGCCAATTCAATGCTTGCGACAAAGATCAGCTTCATGAACGACATCGCGAACCTTTGTGAAATCGTGGGTGCGGATATCAATATGGTCAGGAAAGGTATAGGATCCGACTCCAGGATCGGGACAAAATTTATTTATCCGGGTGCGGGGTATGGAGGAAGTTGTTTCCCGAAAGACGTTAAAGCCCTGATTCATACTGCTGAGGAATACCACTACCCTTTGCGGGTACTGAAAGCCGTGGAAGCTGTCAACGATGACCAGAAATCGGTCATGTTCAATAAAATAAATACTTACTTTAACGGCGCTCTTAAAGGAAAAACGGTTGCTCTCTGGGGATTGTCATTCAAACCCCAGACCGATGATATGCGGGAGGCTCCGTCGCTCGTTGTGATCAAAAGACTGGTTGAAGCAGGTGCAAAAGTAAAAGCTTATGATCCGGTTGCCATGTCGGAGGCAAAAAGAATACTCGGAGGCCAGATCGAATACGCAGCGGACCAGTATGATGCCCTTATTGATGCCGACTGCCTTCTCATGATCACCGAATGGCCCGAATTCAAATTCCCGAATTTCAATGTGATGCGAAAACTTCTGAAGAACCCGGTAATTTTTGATGGCCGGAATATTTATGATATTCAGGAAATCAAAAAGAAAAGCTTTGAGTATTTCTGTATCGGAGTCAGAACATCAAAATGATAATGTAACGGATTTATAAAGACCTAACAGTTATCAAATGGCTGTTAGGTCTTTTCATTTGAACTTAAATTTATGATTAAAAAGAAAATCCTTGTCACCGGCGGCGCAGGTTTCCTTGGGTCCCACCTTTGCGAAAAGCTTCTTAAGCTAGGTCATGAAGTAGTGTGCCTGGATAATTATTTTACCGGACAAAAACGTAACGTGGTTCATTTGCTCGATAATCCGTATTTCGAACTGATCCGGCATGATGTGACCATGCCTTTTTTTATTGAAGTGGATGAGATCTACAACCTGGCCTGTCCTGCTTCCCCTATTCATTATCAGTACAATGCGATCAAGACCGTGAAAACTTCCGTGATGGGAGCAATCAATATGCTCGGACTGGCGAAGAGGATCAAGGCTAAAGTTCTGCAGGCAAGCACCAGCGAGGTTTACGGTGATCCGGAAATACATCCCCAGACCGAAGCGTACTGGGGTCATGTCAATCCGGTCGGGCCGCGATCCTGCTACGATGAAGGCAAGCGGGTTGCCGAGACCCTGTTTGTCAATTACCACAAGCAGAACAACGTCAGGATCAAGATCTGCCGGATCTTCAATACCTATGGCCCCAGAATGCACCCGAATGACGGACGTGTGGTCTCGAATTTTATTGTCCAGGCGCTTAAAGGAGAAGATATCACCATTTATGGTGACGGCCGGCAAACAAGAAGTTTCTGTTACGTTGATGACCTTCTCGAAGGAATGGTTCGCATGATGAACTCGGGAGAGGAATTTACAGGGCCTGTCAATATCGGGAACCCCGGAGAGTTTTCCATGATCGAACTTGCCCGGAAGGTTCTCCAGTTAACCGGTTCCGCTTCAAAGCTTGTTCACATGCCCCTTCCTGAAGATGACCCGATGCAACGCAAACCGGATATCTCCCTTGCAAAAAAGGAACTCGGATGGGAACCAAAAATATCACTGGAGGAGGGACTTAAAAAAACCATAGACTATTTCAGGGAAACCATATAGACAAATTATGAACATTCTCATCACAGGTTCAAAGGGACAGCTTGGAAATGAACTGAGATCCCTTTCCGGGGAATACCCGGAATTCAAACTTACGTTTACAGATGTTGAGGAGCTGGATATCACCGACATGAAGGCTGTTGCAGAATTCATGGACAATCTTCATCCCGAGATCGTGATCAATTGCGCAGCATACACTGCAGTTGATACAGCGGAACAGGAGCCGGAACTTGCCCTGAAGATCAATTCCCTTGCTGTCAGGAACCTGTCAAATGCCTGTGGTGAATTTAATGTCCTTCTGATGCACGTTTCCACCGATTATATTTTCGGGGGTACGGGTCACCGGCCCTATATCGAAACGGATACACCTGACCCTGTGTCAAGCTATGCCAAATCCAAGTATGCCGGGGAAACACAGATGCTGAGCAGCTGCCAGAACGGCATTATCATCAGGACTTCCTGGCTGTATTCATCCTTCGGCAATAATTTTGTAAAAACCGTCATGAAGATCGGTAAAGAAAGAGGGAGCATGAATGTAGTTTATGATCAGGTCGGCAGCCCTACTTATGCAAAAGACCTTGCCTTAGCCATTCTCAAGATAATCCCAGCACTAAAAAGCCATGAAGGAGTGGAAATATTCCATTACGCCAATGAAGGTGTTGCATCCTGGTTTGATTTTGCCAGGGCGGTGATTGAATTCTCAGGCATCAGCTGCAGGATCAGTCCGATTGAAACAAAAGATTATCCACTCCCGGCCTCCAGACCGTTTTACAGTGTCCTGAACAAGTCAAAGATCAAGGAACGGTTCGGACTTGATATACCATACTGGAGGGACAGCCTGGACGAATGTGTAAAAAAAATAGCGAAATAATTATTGGCGAACCCTGAGCAAGCACACAAACGGAATAAGTAATTGGTGCGAATAAGTGAAGGGATCGGGAACAGAGTTAAACATATAACATATTATGGATCAGCAGATTCTTGACAAAGCGCTTACCTGGACAAAAAGCCCGTTTGATGAACAGACCCGGGCCGGAGTCAGGGAGATGATTGCGGGAAATCCCAATGAAGTGACTGATGCGTTTTACCGTAGTTTGGAATTCGGAACCGGTGGACTGAGAGGTGTGATGGGATATGGAACAAACAGGATGAACAGGTACACGGTTGGGATGGCAACCCAGGGTATGGCGAATTACGTTAAAAAAATGTTCCCCCTGGCAAGCCCGGTTAAAATGGCCATTTCATTTGACAGCAGGAACAACAGCTCTTACTTTGCAAGGATTACGGCAGAGGTCCTGGCTGCAAACGGGTTCCTCGTTTATCTCTTTGATGACATCAGGCCCACGCCTGAATTGTCGTTCGCGATCCGTGAACTGGGATGCAAAAGCGGGGTCATGATCACGGCCTCGCATAACCCAAAAGAATACAACGGCTATAAGGCATACTGGGATGACGGAGCCCAGTTTATCTGGCCACATGATGAAAATGTGATCAAAGAGGTGGAGATGATCTCATCCATAGACCAGGTTAAATGGAGCGGGCAGGAGGAAAATATCATCAGTATCGGCAAAAACATAGACGAGGCTTACCTGAAAAAACTGGTGACACTTTCACTGTCCCCCGAAGTCATCAGGAAAGAGAAGAACCTTTGTATAGTTTATACGCCGCTTCATGGCACTGGACGTAAACTTGTCCCGGAAGTCCTTAAGAGATTCGGTTTTGAAAATGTGCATCCGGTTCCCGAACAGATGGTTCCTGACGGGAACTTCCCAACCGTTCATTCGCCAAACCCCGAGGAGCATTCTGCCCTGGACATGGGCATTCAGCTTGCCGGGAAAATCAATGCAGGTCTTGTCATGGCGACTGACCCTGATGCCGACCGTGTGGGGATTGCCGTAAGGGACCATCATGGCAGGATGATACTTCTAAATGGTAACCAGACCGCTGCATTATTATTCTATTATGTGATCAGGAGATGGCAGGAAACCGGCCGGCTCGATGGGAAACAGTTTATCGTTACAACCATAGTAACTTCAGAATTACTCAAAGATATTGCGGTCTCGAACAACCTGAAATATTATAATGTTCTTACAGGATTCAAATATATAGCCGATATCATCCGCCGAAATGAAGGCAGGGAAGAATTTATCATCGGCGGTGAAGAAAGCTATGGCTATCTTGCAGGTGATTTCGTCCGTGATAAAGATGCAGTGGGAGCCTGCGCCCTGATCGCAGAAACAGCTGCATGGGCCGCCTCACAGGGCAAATCGCTCTATGATATGCTGATAGATATCTACCTGGAGTTCGGGTACTATAAAGAAAGTCTGCTTTCGATAACCCGCAAGGGCCAATCCGGGGCAGCCGAGATCCAGCAGATGATGGTTTCTTACAGGCTTCATCCTCCGGACGAAATAAACGGAAGCCGTGTTATAAAGATCAAGGATTACAAAACAGGGGTTGAGAAAGAATTGGATAATGGCACCGAAACAGGCATTGATCTCCCGAAATCAAATGTCCTTCAGTTTTTTACCGCTGATGACAGTGTGATTAGTGTCCGCCCATCTGGGACCGAACCGAAAATCAAATTTTATTTTGGTGTTCGTGAAACACTAAAGGATAAAGCAGCGTTTGAAGAAACCGGAAAGAGGCTTGATGCCAGGATCGAGGCTATCATCAGTTCGCTGAAGCTGAGGTAAAAAATCCGGTGACCTATGAATATGCAGGGCTGGAAAGAATATGGATTGGTCGTCCCTGCCTGCCTTATTTTATTTTGGTTCCAGGCTTCGTTTGTTATGGGGCAAACAACCAATAAAAACCAGCCGGAAACTTCCAAAAGTGGTGACAGTCTGGCCAAATCTAACCCATCCGTAATAAAAACCAAAATTTTTTACGATTCTTTATACGCCCGGTTCAACCGCCATAAGTTTACCAGGATATTGTATGGCCTGGCGTTTATCCCCCCGCAGATCAGCACTCTTCCTGATACCGTTCAGGCGTTGAAAAGTGAAAATCCATATAAAAAATATGCAGGGAAGGTCATCCGCAGGATTCATGTGTTATCGCTTGACCCATTCGGTCCGACGGTTATCGACACAGCAAGAGAATCAAACACAGGTGTCGGGAACTTTCTGAACAAAGTTCACCTTCAGACAACGCCCTTCGTCATCCGGAAAATGATACTTATCAGGAAAGGCCAGAAACTGGACCCATTTGTAATTGCCGACCAGGAACGTATTCTGAAATCACTGGGCTTTATTGACGATGCACGTGTAATCGTCGTTCCCTCAACAAGCCCCGATTCAGTGGATGTTTTTGTGGTTACCAAGGATGTGTGGTCCATCGGCGCTGATATTCCCACCATTACAGATACCAGAGTAGTAGCCAGGATTTATGACGGCAACTTCATGGGCCTCGGTGACCGGGTTTCCCTGAATTTTTCATTTGCCAGAATGCGAGCTCCTTTTGCGCACTTCGACGGATTTTCCTATACCTATACAAACATCCTGGGAACCTTCACCGATGCCACACTGAGATACAATTACGATGACCTTAAGGAAGTGGACATCGACGTGGGGGTGACACACCCTTTTTTAACTAACAATACGAAATTCGCCGGGGGAGGCGATTACGATTATGAGAAACAGGTCTATTCCCAGACTAACACCCAAACCCTTTACAGTACATACGAATCAGCTTACGTTTGGTTTGGCAGGTCTTATCTGATTAAGGATTACAAAATCCCGACAAGGTTTGTCGTTTTAGGAGAAGTATCAGCCAAAACATATTTACAAAGGCCAATCATTTCCATCGACACGAACCGGGGATATTATGATGTCACACAAGTTCTGGCTGCCATTGCTTTCAGCAGGAATAATTACTACCTGATCGATTATTTTATCAATTTTGGGAAAACGGAGAATATTCCATACGGCAGGCTGTTTGAACTGACCATGGGGCCTCAGTGGACAAACTTTTATACCCGTTTGTATGTTGGCTTCACTTACTCCGAGGGTAATTTTATAAAAAAATTCGGTTATCTCCAGGGCCGGATCGACATGGGAGCATACAGCACACAGAGAACTATTGAGGATGGAAGCCTGATAACCAGGCTCAACTATATGAGCTATCTTTATTTCACTCCTAACAAGCAATATAAGATAAGAACATTTGTGCTGACTAACTATCGACTGGGATTTCTGAGGCTGCATAACAACAATGATTATGCCTATCTTAACCAGGACTTGCGGATCCAGAATTTAAATTCCGACACGGTTTTCCAAGGGGTTCAGTCACTGAGCCTTTATTTTGCTACGACAATCTATGCGCCATGGTATTTTTATGGTTTTCGTTTTGCCATGATGGGCCTGTTCGCTGCCGGTTTGAAGAGCGATGGATATTCAAACATGTTTCAGACACACCTTTATACAGGTATTGGCATAGGTTTGATGATTAAGAATGACAACCTGATATTCCCCACCTTCCTTATCAGCGCATTCGCATACCCGTCGCCTGCTGCCGGTGTTCCCTGGCTGCAGCTTAATTTCTCAAGCAGCCCGTATTACCAGCTCAAGGACTATAATGTGGGACCACCTAACACTGTAAGCCTTTCACAATAATTAAGGAAAATGATCCATTATTTACTATATTTGCTTTAAATCAAAAGTTTATGATCGACAGACATAAATTAAACCAGAATTTTCAATATTTCGATAAAGAAACCATCATGGAGATCATCGATCTCTTTTTTTCAGAATATCCCGAAAGGGTGGAAAAGATCCAGAAAAACATTGATGAACTCGATTATATTCAACTCAAGTTCAATGCCCACAGTCTGAAAGGCGTTGTGGCTAATTTCCAGGATCCTGACACAATGGACCAGGCCAGGAAACTGGACGAGAAAGCCAAAAACCGGGATCCTGAAGGTCTTCAGGAATTATTCGAAGAATTGAAATCGGCCTGCAACCATCTCATGGATGAACTTGCAGCCCTCAGGGCGGAAGTTATTTCTTCATAAGTTTGTCAAGCCTGTTCAGTCCGGCAACTGCCTTATCATAATTAACCCTCATTTTCAGAGTTTTCTGATAATCATTGTATGCTTTGCGGTAATCGCCCGTCTGCTCGTAGCTCAACCCCCTGTTGAACCAGGCTTCCGTATATTCCGGATCCCTTGTAATGGCCTTTGTAAAGTAGATAATCGCCGTCTGGTAATCCTGACGGTATACAAGATTGATATACCCGATATTGTAAGGAGCATCTTTTAATAGGGTATCCACCCTGCTTAGAACCTCGTATGTATTAATAGCTTTATCATATTGCGCGGTTTCCTGGTAATACATCCCGAGCATATATAAGGCGGATGAATTTCCGGGCCTGATTTTCAGCGCATTGTTCAGGAAGGCGGCTGTAAGCGGATCCTTTCTCACCGAATAAATCTCGGCAAGCTGCAAATAAGCCTCAAAATATACCTGGTTGATCTTTACCGCCTCCATCAGGTCAGCAATGGCATGGATGGTATCCCCGTTTTCAAGCAAGGCCAGTGCCCTGGTCAGATGAGCCGGTGCATTTGCCTTGTCCAGCGTAAGCACCTGAACAACATACTGATATGTTTTCTGATAATCTTTGGTTATCAGGTAGAGGTTTGCCAGCTTGAGCGTGGCGGCAACATTATTGGGGTCGACCGACAATGCCTTTTGTAAGGATTCTTCGCAATTCTGAGGTTGCCCCAATAAAAGATACACATCGGATAATGTACTGTAATAATCAGCTTTCCCCGGCTGTAGCCGGATGGCTTTATTTACATCATTGAGGGCCTGGTTTATTTCGCGGAGAGCTATATAAATCCCTGCACGCTGGTTGAACAACTCCGCATCATTTGAGTTTTTTTCTATCTTTTTGTTTAGTTCTTCAAGGGCAAACCTCAGGGAATCAGCAGACCCCGGCTTTGATTTTTTCTCTGCAGTGTGATGGCAGGCAATTGAAAAAATGAAGAAAAGAGGAACAATGAGCGATAAGATTTTTTTCATGCTATTTCTGGACTTTCAGGATTTCCTTGATCTTCAGTTCCAATTCCTCCGCAAGTTCCGGGTTATCCTGTATCACCTTCTTTACCGCATCGCGGCCCTGGCCCAGTTTTGTGTCGCCATAGCTGAACCATGAACCACTTTTTTTAATGATATTGTGTTCCGTGGCAATATCAAGGATTTCAAAATACTTTGAAATTCCTTCGCCGAAAATGATATCAAATTCTGCTTTTTTGAATGGAGGCGCGACCTTATTCTTTACAACTTTAACCCTGACCCTGTTTCCGATAGCCTCATCACCTTCCTTAAGCTGGGTTTGTTTGCGAATATCCAAACGCACCGATGCGTAAAATTTCAGTGCATTTCCTCCTGTTGTTGTTTCAGGGTTTCCGAACATCACGCCGATCTTCTCCCGCAATTGGTTTATAAAGATGCAACATGTCTGGGTTTTGCTGATTGTGGAAGTAAGTTTCCTTAATGCCTGTGACATCAGCCTGGCCTGGAGGCCCATTTTGGAGTCCCCCATTTCTCCTTCAATTTCGCTTTTTGGTGTAAGTGCGGCCACCGAGTCGATCACGATGATATCGATAGCCCCTGACCGGATAAGGTTTTCGGTGATCTCGAGAGCCTGTTCCCCGTTATCGGGCTGCGACACAAGGAGGTTCTCGACATCAACGCCAAGTTTTTGTGCATAGAACCTGTCGAAGGCATGTTCCGCATCAATGAATGCAGCTATGCCGCCTGCCTTCTGGGCCTCGGCAATGGCATGCAGGGCCAGGGTCGTTTTACCTGAAGATTCAGGTCCGTAGATCTCTATTACCCTTCCTTTTGGCAGCCCGCCTATACCCAGTGCCACGTCAAGACCGATAGAACCTGTAGGGATCACATCCACCGCCTCAATTGCGTTGTCGCCAAGGCGCATAATGGTTCCTTTCCCGTAAGCTTTTTCCAACTTATCAAGCGTCAGCTGTAACGCCTTTGCTTTCTCTTTGTTCACTTCTGATGCCATTGTTTATCTGTTTTTTCCTCCCGAAATCTTTCATGGACTGACCAGGCCATTAAATATTTTCCGGAATTCAATTAATAATTACAAACCCATCTCACCGAGGATCTGCTGTGAATGATTTTTTGTATCCACCTTTGTAAATACCTTCTCAATAATACCATTTTCATCTATCACAAAAGTTGTCCGGATGATTCCCTCGTACTCCTTTCCATATAGTTTTTTCTTTCCCCACGCACCATATGCTTTAAGAATGGTTTTCTCTTTATCCGGGATAAGGGCAAAAGGTAATACGTATTTTGCAATAAATTTTTCATGGGAGACCTCAGAATCTGCGCTTACGCCCAGGATTTTAAAGCCTTTCTCCTTCATTATCTGAAAGTTATCCCGAAGATTGCATGCTTCTGCCGTACATCCGGGTGTATCATCTTTCGGATAGAAGTAAAGTACAAGTTTACTTCCGCGGAAATCCTGAAGGCTTAAGGTGGTTCCATCCTGAGCCCGGAAAGTAAAATCGGGTGCCTTTGCACCAGCTTTGAGTACTCCCATGTTGTTCAATTTTTGTTGTACAAAATTATCAAAACCCGCTTGAAAACCCTGACGGAAAAAGATTTAGTTTTCAACAAAACAGACACTTAAACTTTATTATTCGCAGCATAATATTTGCAGAACCCTATAAGTCCGCACTCTTCACACTTTGGGCGCCTTGCAAGGCAAACATACCTTCCATGAAGGATCAGCCAGTGATGGGCAAGGGGGATCAGATCCTCCGGTATATGTTTTATAAGCTGCATTTCGGTCTGGTAAGGATTTTTCGCATTCACCGTCAGTCCGATCCTTGCAGAGACACGGTATACATGGGTATCCACGGCCATTACAGGTTTTTTGAAGATCACAGCCGCCAGGACATTGGCCGATTTTCGCCCTACACCTGGTAATTCCTGCAATTTGTCCACATCCGAAGGCATTACCCCGTTAAATTTACCGGTCAGGGTTTTGGCCATTCCTATGATATTCTTCGTTTTATTATTAGGATATGAACAGCTCTTAATTAAAGCGAAAACGTCCGCATGGTTTGCCCTTGCAAGGCTTTCAGCATCCGGGTAATGCTTGAACAACTCCGGAGTGATCATATTCACCCGCTTGTCGGTACACTGTGCCGACAATATCACTGCCACTGCCAGCTCGTATGGCTTGGTATATACCAGTTCCGTTTCGGCCTGCGGCCTGTGTTCAAGAAAATACCTGATGAATTTTGTGAACCGTTCCTCTTTACGCATTAATTAGTAATTTCGGCAAATGTAGAAAAAGTTCATTTTACATGATGAAATGATAGAAACTGATGTAATTATTACCGGTGCCGGTCCTGCGGGAATGACTACTGCGTTGAAACTGGCCGGTACAGGAATAAAAGTAGCTGTAATTGAGAAGGATACATATCCAAGAGAGAAGATCTGCGGGGATGCCCTCTCAGGGAAAGTGATGAATATCCTGAGACGCTTGCCGGGCGATGCATATTCTGAATTTCTCTCGCAGGTTGAAAAGCACCCTGCATGGGGGATCAGCTTTATAGCACCGGATATGACCAGGCTTGATGTTCCCTTCCATACCGGTTCCCGGGAAAAAAATATTGCCCCGGTATACCTCTGCAAGCGTTTTTATTTCGACAAATTCCTCTATGAGCAATGCTGCAAGTATGACAATATCAATCTGTATGAAAACCAGGAGGTTAAAAAGGTTTATATGGCCAATGGAAGAGCGTTCGCAGAAACAGGGAATGAGACATACAATGCAAAAATGATCATTGGCGCTGATGGACATCGGTCACTGTTGAGAAAATCCCTCACTACCGGCCAGGCCGGCAAGCAGAACACTTGCCTTGCCGTAAGAGCCTATTATGAAAATGTCAGCGGAGCCCACCTGGGAGGTTTCCTTGAATTGTTCTTCCTGAAAGAACTTCTTCCGGGGTACCTCTGGATTTTCCCCATAGCCGGTAACCTGTTCAATGTGGGTCTCGGCATGATGCAATCGCATGTGATCAAACGGAAAATAAATCTTTCCAGGTTACTTGAACAGATTACGGCAACTCATCCTCAGATTTCACCCAGGTTCAGGGATGCAAAGCTCGTCAGCAAATACAAGGCACATTCCCTCCCGCTTGGGACACAAAAAGCCATTCGTTCAGGGGAGCGGTTTCTCCTGCTTGGGGATGCGGCTTCACTAGTAGATCCTTTTTCCGGCGAAGGAATTGGGAATGCAATGGCCAGCGGCGAGGTGGCGGGTGAAATGATCCGCAGATGTTTCAGGGAGGATCGGTTTGATGCGGATTTTCTTACTTATTACGACCGGCGGATAGCCAGCCAGATTCTTTGGGAGTTCCGGTATTCAAAAACCCTTCAGGTACTTGGAAGGTCGGCCCGGATTTTTAATTTTTTCGCAAAGCGGGCTGCAAGGGATAACGAGTTAAAAGACCTCCTGGAAACCATCCTTATTGACGACAGGTTTAGGAACAGGCTGAAAAATCCATTATTCTATGTGAAGCTGCTTTTCAAGTAAAACATTACCTGAATATGGTGATCGACCCGTGGTGTACGTCGTCACCGTATTGCCCATGCCCTATGAAGACATAAAAATACGTACCATCCCCTAGTTTGCCCCCATCCCAATCACCATTCACATAATTCGACTGGTTATAGACCTTCCTTCCCCAACGGTCGTATATGACCAGTTCATTGCTGAGGTAAACATCGCTTAGCGTGATATCCTGGTAATTCTTATCTTCCTTCGATACGGTCTGCTTCATGGTAAGCTTGTCGTTCGGTGAGCTCGGCGTCATTACATTAGGAATGAACAGATCGATTATCCTGACGGTAAGTGTATCCGTGATAGTTGTATCGCAGCCATTCAGATCTTTGAATTTCAGTTCAGTCAGCATCGGGCCGCTCCGATCGTATGTATACGTAACCGGGTTGATGTTTGAGGTTGTAACCGTGGTATCGATATTATTGTACATATACCATTTCCAGCTGGTCATATATTTTGTGGCTGTATCGGGGAATGATAGGGTTGCTGTTGGTTTTGTAAGATAAATGGTATCTCCCGGTTTAATGCTGTACCTTACTTTCGGAGCTTTCAGGACATCGATGAAATACAATGAATCAATCTTGCAACCTGTTGTATCACTTACAGTAAGCAGGTGTGTGCCCGGACAAAGTCCGAAGCATAATGTATCCTGGGAGTGGCCTCCGTGCCAGTTATAAACATAAGGGGGATATGTTTTATATGGAACCCCTCCTGACACAATAGCCTTGAATTGCCCCTTGCATAGCAGAGGGCAGGAAAGTGCATTATACCTGTAAAAAGTATCAAATTTCATTGCAGGATGCATTTTCAGGATCACAATGTTACTGGTATCAATCATGGCCCATTTCGAAGCGATGCAACGGTATTGGCCTGTATCGGAAGGCTTTGCGTGAGGGAATGCCAGTATCGACGAATCAGCGCCGAAAATATCCGTGCCGTTTTTCTGCCAGCGGTAACTTACACCCGATGTATCAGTCCCTGTGATTGTCGCAGTGTATCCCACACTATCCCTGTAGCACCAGATATAAGTACCTGTCGGTGTAACGGTAACTTGCATCTGGGCATTGGAAGCCAGTGAAATAAACAGAAACAAGAGTATTGTAAGTCGCTTCATCCGGCAAAGAAATCGGGTGTAAAATTAGTAATTTAAACGAAAAAATAGTGGAAATATTACGGGGTTGTTAGGCAATAGGCATTAGGCAATAGGCATCAGGCATTAGGCATCAGGGAAGAGACATGAACCATAAGTGGTTACCGAATGGCGATTGCAGATCAGTGAGTCTTTGGTTAGGAAGTTAATACAATTGGTTTGAGAGCATGATCAGGGTACAGGCATGAGTTACCTGTATGCCTGCATCCCGGAGTTTCTTTTCAAAATCGACGTTCTGCGTACCCGGGTTGAAAATCACCCGCTTAGGCGAAAGGCTTATGATGTAATCGTAATAATTCGGCTGGTTCTTTGGCCCCACGTACAAAGTGACCGTATGGATATGTTCAAAGTGAGTTCCGGGAAGGTTGATTTTCACTCCATCGATTTCCCCTTCCCTAAGACCCACGGCACATACCGGATATTCGAATTTAATCAGCTTTTTTAAAGCCATATAAGAGTACCTTTCCGGGTTTGTACTTGCCCCTAAAACCAAGGTCTTTTTATGATGCAAGGCGCATAAAATTAAGTGTTACAAAATTAACAAGAATTGCGAAACCCATAGGATCTTTAATAATTATTGCGATAGATTTTAATGAACTAGTTATCTTTCAGGATCCAATAAATTTCCAGCCAGATACAATGGCGTTTCTTTGCCGGTTTCCCGGGTAAGAAACCAATGACTTTTTATCACTTTTACTGACAAATTTTCATCTTTTCAGGACTGGCAAGGGATTTGCAGGGAAAGAACAAAGCAACGGGCCGTCGACAGTGTTCGTTGATCAATTTTGAAAGGAGAATCGGAATATGAATTTTAATAATTTCACACTTAAGGCCCAGGAAGCGGTAACAAAATCACAGGAGATCGCCCAGGCCTTCCAGAGCCCTGCCATTGAAACAGACCATCTGCTGAAAGGGATTTTTTCGGTCGATGAGAACGTGACCCCATATCTGTTGAAGAAGATGAATGTGAACACCGGGTTGCTCGCCAAAGCCCTTGACAAGGCAATTGAATCCCACCCCAGGATCAGCGGAGGAGAGCTTTATCTTTCCACTGATGCCAACAAAGCTTTGCAGAAAGCCACGGCCATAGCCCAGGAAATGAAGGATGAATTCACAAGCATTGAGCATTTGTTGCTTGGTATCTTATCGGTTAACGATTCCACATCCAGGCTGTTAAAAGATGCCGGTACCAATGAAAAAGATCTGAAAGCCGCCATAAAGCAGCTAAGGCAGGGAAGCAATGTTAAAAGCCAGAATGCCGAGGAAAATTACAATTCGCTCAACCGCTATGCCCGCAACCTGAATGAACTTGCAAGGGATGGTAAACTTGATCCAGTGATTGGAAGGGACGAGGAGATCAGGCGCATACTGCAGATCCTGAGCCGTCGTACAAAAAACAACCCGATCCTCATTGGCGAGCCCGGTGTGGGTAAAACGGCGATTGCCGAAGGACTGGCCCACCGGATTATCGACGGTGACGTGCCTGAAAATCTTAAAAGCAAGCAGATCTTCTCTCTCGACATGGGGGCTCTTATGGCAGGAGCCAAGTACAGGGGAGAATTCGAGGAAAGGCTGAAATCGGTTGTCAAAGAGGTTATCAATGCAAACGGGGAAATCATCCTTTTTATTGATGAGATCCATACATTGGTCGGTGCCGGTGCAACGGAAGGTGCGATGGATGCAGCCAATATCCTGAAACCTGCGCTGGCCAGGGGTGAACTTCGTGCCATAGGAGCAACGACCTTAAAAGAGTACCAAAAATATTTTGAAAAAGACAAGGCCCTGGAACGCAGGTTCCAGCCTGTGATGGTGAATGAGCCATCAATTCCTGATGCAATCTCCATCCTCAGGGGACTGAAAGAAAAATATGAATCCCACCATCAGGTCAGGATAAAGGATGAAGCAATCATAGCCGCGGTAGAGCTGTCGCAGCGTTATATCTCCGAACGGTTTCTCCCCGACAAAGCAATCGACTTAATCGATGAAGCAGCCTCCAAGCTCAGGCTTGAAATAAATTCATTGCCCGAAGAGCTTGAGATCATTGAACGGAAGATCAGGCAGCTTGAGATTGAACGGGAAGCCATCAAACGCGAAAACGATTCGGCCCGCCTGAAAAGTCTTAATGAAGAGATTGCCAATCTCAGTGACGAACGAAACAGCCTCAGGTCGAAATGGCAGTCGGAAAAAGAAATCGCGGAGCATATCCAGGCTAAGAAAAAGGAGATTGAATCATACAAACTCGAGGCTGAACAAGCCAACCGTAGCGGGAACCTCGGGCTGGTGGCTGAGGTCAGGTATGGAAAAATTCCGCAGAGCGAAAAGGAAATAGAAAAATTCAAGGCTAAGCTGCAGGAGATACAGAAGGACTCCCCCCTGGTAAACGAAGAGATCGGTGCTGAAGATATTGCAGATATAGTCAGCCGCTGGACCGGGATCCCGGTGAGCCGTATGCTGCAGGGTGAAAGACAAAAGCTGCTGAATCTGGAAACGGAACTTCATATGCGTGTCGTCGGACAGGAACAGGCCATTGCTGCAGTCAGCGATGCCATCAGACGAAGCCGCGCAGGATTGCAGGATATTAAACGCCCTATCGGATCTTTCATCTTTTTAGGGACCACCGGGGTAGGCAAGACAGAACTGGCCAAGGCGCTTGCCGAATTCCTGTTCAATAATGAAAACAGCATGGTGAGGATTGATATGAGCGAATACCAGGAAAGGCATACGGTTTCAAGGCTGGTTGGCGCTCCCCCGGGATATGTCGGTTATGAAGAAAGCGGGCAGCTTACCGAGGCCGTCCGCCGGAAACCATACAGCGTGGTGCTTCTCGACGAGATTGAAAAAGCCCATCCCGATGTGTTCAATATTCTCCTCCAGGTGCTTGACGATGGACGTCTCACCGATAATAAGGGGCGTACCGTCGACTTTAAGAACACTATTATCATCATGACCTCCAACATTGGTTCGCACATCATTCAGGAAAACCTTGAAAAAGTGAATGATGAAAACCGGATGGAGATTCTTGACCGTACCCGCGAACAGGTTTTCGACCTGCTGAAAAAAACCATCCGGCCCGAATTCCTCAACCGGGTGGATGAGATCATCATGTTCGAGCCGCTGACAAGAGAACAGATCAGCAAAGTCGTTGTGCTTCAGCTCAACCAGGTGCAGCGAATGCTTGAAAAAAACGAAATCAGGCTAAGTGTGAGCCAGGCAGCAATTGAACTGATCGCCGGAATGGGGTTCGACCCTCAGTATGGTGCTCGCCCCATAAAGCGTGTCATCCAGAGGGAAGTCCTCAATGAGCTTTCGAAGATGATACTTTCAGGGAAAGTGGATAAGGATGCGGAGATCCTGCTTGACAACAAAGACGGGAAACTCACGTTCAGGAATAAATAACGCGGTAAATTCCCTGATTGCCTGGCTGGCAGGCAGGGATACTGAAGGAAAATAAAAGCCGGCCAGGTATTTGGTTATCTGTCAGGACGTAATTACTTTTGAAGAAAAATGAAATATTTCCATTTTAATTTCACGACAATGAAAAAAAATAAATTTAATCACCAAACCTTTCCAGTATTACTGGTCGGTGTAATGTTCTTTTTCTTCCCCCTGATCATTAACGCACAGAATGCCGACAGGCCGATTGGTGGCGCAAAAGGCGGTGGCAATAAAAATGTACAGCAGCGCACACCCGGCGCCAATCAGGGGAAATCAAAACAAGCCGGAACAGGGAACAGGCCTGGCGGGACAGGCCAGGTTAAATCACAGCCCTCCAATACAGGGAACAGGCCTGGCGGGACAGGCCAGGTTAAATCACAGCCCTCCAATACAGGGAACAGACCCGGCGGAACAGGCCAGGTTAAATCACAGCCTTCCAATACCGGGAACAAACAGACCGGAACCGGCCAGGTGAAAAATAATGCCTCTGGTACAAGGGATGTAAACTCAAACAATAAAGTATCGACAGGTGATAAAACCAGGGTAAAAGAAAATAATGTCAATATCGACAACAGCACGAAGAATGTAAATGTGAATAATAGCAGGAATGTCCAGGTTAACAATAATAAAACCGTAGTGGTCAGGGCCAATCCCGCACCCTACCCCAGGCCTCCGTACGTTTACGGCGGGAGGAGTTATTATTGCTACCATCCTTATCATTATCATCCCTACACACCGGTGTATTACGGCCCGATGTGGCATCCGGTAGGTTTCTTTATAGCCGCCATGGCAACCACAGCCATGATCGTTACGATCGAAAACCAGAAATACTATTATGAACAAGGGGTTTATTACGCTCCAAGCAACGGAGGATATGTCGTCGTTCCTGCCCCAGCCGGGGCTACCGTGACCACCCTGCCTCAGGGCTCACAAACCGTCGTTATAAATGAGACCACCAACAATTATTATTACGGAGGCACTTATTATGAGAAGTCGGGATCGGGATATGTGGTCGTACCGCCTACTGCAGGAACAGTGGTCGAAAATCTGCCGGAAGGCGGAAAAGAGGCTAAAATAGGCGAGGTGACATACGTAAAAGTTGGCGACACCTATTATCAACCGATCGAACAGAATGGAAAAAACATGTACGAGGTGGTTGAAATAAAAGATCAGAAATGATCTGGTAAAAAAGACCTCTTTATTTTGATATACTGACGTTACAGCAACCCTTAGTAATTTGGACCTGCAAATCAAAGATCACATGCCGGAGCATTCTGCCGGTTCAATAATGATGTTGTCAACACCGTGACATTTGGTTTCTCTGCTCTTCCGGTTGGTGAGGGCTAAAAGATCGGGAGTTTATCACTATGGGAAGGAGTGGCTTCCGGTGGAGCAGTTCCTCATACAACGATTCAACCGCATAGTACAGCAATATGATTTACGGTAAGGAGGATGTTTACCGAGACAAACATCCTAAATCAATGAGTTTTTCAGTGCGCTGCATGAAAGACAGGAAATATAAGTGAATATTTTACCTTTGTCGATACGGGGGGCCACTGAGGAAGCACTCCTGAATTAACATCTTAATATATCATGCCAGTATCCAAAACCACAAGACCAGGCCTGCAGAAACCCCTGAGACTATGGCCAGGTATAGTAATTGTAATACTTCAGTGGTTGGTAAGGTTTGTAATCCCTGTTTTCATACCCCATGCAATGATGTTTGGTGTGATGGGAGGACTCCTATTCGGATTTCTTTTCATAGTCTGGTGGGCCTTCTTCAGCAAGGCTCCCGCGTTTGACCGCTGGTTTGCGCCTGTCCTGATGGTCACAGCCATTGTAACAACATCAGAACTCCTCCACAAATCCATGGCGACAGCTATGATGGGGCTGGTGTTTTACATTTATGCAGTGCCGGTGCTTTGCCTTGTTTTTATTATATGGGCATTAACCTGCGGCCGCCTCTCCACCCGTCCACGGCTTGAAAGCATGACCATTGCTATTCTTCTCGCTTCAGGATTCTGGGTTTTCATTCGTACAGATGGAATGGACGGGCAATCACACCAGTATTTTAACTGGAGATGGGCAAAGTCGTCCGAAGAACGATTGCTGTCAGGGCCCGGCGACAAATGCAAACCTCTTTCATGGGATTCATCATCAATATCTAAACAAGCCGAGTGGCCCGGCTTCCCGGGACTTAACAGGGACGGCATAGTGCGCGGGATCAAGATCAATACCGATTGGATTAAATCACCTCCGCATGAGATCTGGCGACGTGCTGTCGGACCTGCTTGTTCGTCCTTTGCGGTCCAGGGCGGTTTCCTTTATACCCAGGAGCAGCGGGGAGAATATGAAACTGTTAGCTGTTACAACCTGAATAACGGCGAGCCTGTTTGGCGCCATGGCGATTCAGCACGTTTCTGGGATGCACATGCCGGTGCTGGCCCGCGTTCCACGCCGACCATCAGCAATGGCCGGGTATACACCTTAGGCGCTACGGGAATACTGAATGTGCTTGATGCATATGACGGCAAAGTGGTTTGGTCCCGTAACGCAGCCAATGACACTAAAGTAAAATTCCCGGGCTGGGGTTCCACAGGTTCGCCACTGGTTGCGGACAGCCTTGTTTTCATTGCCATCTCCGGTGAACTGCTTGCCTATCACATTGCAAGCGGTAAAAAGCTTTGGGCCGGCCCCGACGGCGGAGAAAGCTACAGTTCCCCTCACCTGCTAACTATTGATGGCATCAGACAGATCGTATTTCTGAATGGTGCAGGCGCTACATCTTTCTCACCGGCCGATGGCAAGGAACTCTGGAAACTCCCGTTCAAAGGCAGCCAGATCGTTCAACCGGCCCTTGCATCTGAAAACGATTTATTTGTCAGCTTGGGAGATATGCAAGGAATGCAGAGTATTGCAGTCAGCAGCAGGTCAGGGAAATGGTCTGTTACGGAACGCTGGAAATCAACAGGTGTAAACCCCTACTTTAACGACTTTGTCGTCCATAAAGGTCATGTTTACGGGTTCGACGGCCCCAGCCTGGCATGCATTGACATTGAAAAAGGCGTCCGCAGTTGGAAAGGCGGACATTATGGAGGACAGATTCTGTTGCTTACCGACCAGGACCTTTTGTTGGTTCTGTCAGAAAAAGGAGACCTGGCCCTGGTCAAAGCAGATCCAACGCAATTTAAGGAGATTGCACGCTTTCCTGCCATCAAAGGCAGAACCTGGAACCACCCGGTGCTGGCCGGTAACGTGTTGGTTGTGCGCAATTCTCAGGAGATGGCTGCCTTCAGGTTACCGCTTGTATTAAAACGATAAAAAGTATGAGCAACGAGGCAAACATCAGGATCTGTCCGGTCGAATATGCGGGCGGTCTTGATAATTCATTCAGGCGATTATTGCAGGATCCCCATAAAATATTGAAACCATATATTCAAAAAGGAATGACAGTCCTCGACCTGGGCTGCGGCCCCGGGTTCTTCTCTATTGAAATTGCAAACATGCTGGCCGGTTCAGGAAAAGTCATTTCTGCTGATATGCAGGATGGTATGCTGGAGAAAGTGCAAAGCAAGATCCGGGGGACAGAACTTGAACAAAGGATCAGTATCCATAAATGTGCAGCCGACAGGATCGACCTAACAGAAAAAGTCGATTTTGTTTTGCTCTTTTACATGGTCCATGAAGTGCCGGACCAGGAAAAGCTATTCGTGGAGCTAAAATCGATCCTGAATCCCGATGGTAAAATTTATATTGTTGAGCCAAAGTTTCATGTCTCAAAAAGAGCGTTTGAACTGCTGATCGGTAAAATAAAAAGTCTTGGATTTGAAATTACAGAAAGCCCGAAAGTATTCTTCAGCCGGACGGTTTTACTGACGATTAATAAATAAGCAAAAGATTTTTATATCCTGGATCCCTATCCTGTCATCATCTTATTCATGAAAAAACCCTTCCCCTTATTGTTCCTTTTCATAAGCCTCTTTACCTTACCAAGCCATCCGCAGACAAAGGTAAAAATAGGAAAGTCAATTGAAATTATTTATCCTCTATCGCCAAATCAAACCAACGATCTTGACGAACTGCTGCCATTGGCTCCCCTGATGAAGGATAAAAAAGTCGTAGGTATGGGTGAAGCGACCCATGGCACAAGGGAATTCTTTAATATAAAAGCCAAGATGTTCAAATTCCTGGCTACATATTGCGGTTACCGGGTTTTTACCATTGAGGCTACCTATGGAGGAACCCTGAAAGTGAATGATTATGTGTTATATGGAAAAGGCGATGTGCTGAGTGCGATGAGGGGAATGGGATACTGGACCTGGGATACGGAAGAGGTTAAGGAACTCATCGAATGGATGCGGACATACAATACCGGTAAACCTGAAAACGAAAAACTGAAATTCTATGGTTTCGATCCCCAATCGTATAAAGGACCGGCCATTGCCCTTGCCGATTACGTGGGAGAATTCGACAAACAGAACCTTGATGGATTTCTCAGAGGGCTATCAGTCCTTACCGATAGCAGCGATCTTTATTTTGAGAACCCAGGCCACACCAACCCTTACTTTAAGGGGAATGAACCGGTTAATGGGATCATCCTATTCCTTCAGAAATGGTTCCTGGAGAAAAAGGACACTTACATTACCGGAAGCGGAAATATTAACTATGAATTGGCCCGGCATAACATTGAGGTTTTAAGACAGGCCTTACTTTTAAAAGAAAGTGCAATACCAATATATGGCTCCCGCAGGGACAGCTGTATGGCTCAAAACCTGCTATGGATCTATGAACTGGAACAGAACAAAGTGTTTGCATGGGCACATAACGGGCATATCGCCAAAACCCCAAACCTATTCGAAACAGACCACACTTGCATGGGGTGGTACCTGAATAAAATGTTTGAATCAGATTATTACAATATCGGCTTTGTTTTTAATGAGGGCAGTTTCCGGGCTTATTCTGAAGAATCAAGAACAATGCAGGTATTTACACTCCCTGTATACAAGAAAAACACCCTGGCTAACGCCCTGGCCCTTGCGGGGCCCGATGCCTTCTTTATTGACCTGGCCACGACAAATAACAAATTGTTCAGGATTTCAGGCAAGATATATTTCATTGGAGGCGGGTTTGTACAGGAATATTGGTACAGGTATTCAAAACCGATGATTGCAAAAAAACAGTTCGACGGATTGATCTATATAAATACAGCCACCAGCGCTGTACCAATTAACAGGAAGACTGTGAAATAATATCTTCAAGGTGCTAGTGCCAATTCTAATAACATGAAAAAGCATCAATTTACTTTTTTGGTTTTTATCTTGTCCATAACCATTGGAAATGGTCAAACAAGGATTTACCACCCATTTCCAGATTCAGTAATTTGGCGGGTTGATTATAATTATGATTTTGAATTTCAGTTTCCTTGTAAGAAAAATTACTATTTTCAATACTATTCTACAGGTGACACCTTAATTAATTCCAGCGTTTACAGAAAAATATTCGTAAATGAAGCCCAGGACACTAATACTTGCCTGGGGCATCCTTATTATCTTCCGGTTCCAGGTTATATTGGTGCATTGAAGGATGATTCATTAGCCAACAAAACATTCTTCGTTTTTCCGAATTCCACCACCGATTCACTACTTTATAATTACAATCTAACAGTTGGCGATACAATAAAAGGGATAATCTCACAATTTTACAACACTTTTAACGACGGAGTAGTTTTATCAGTCGACTCGGTTTTAATAAATGGTCAATATCGCAAAAGATGGAATTTCAGCCAGGATAAAGATGGCAATTCCACATATATTATTGAGGGAATCGGAACAAACTCCGGATTGCTTGAACCGATCTACCCATCTGAACTGGAGTGGACTGTAAGATACTTAATATGTGTCAAGGACAGCTCAATAACATATTTTAATTCCAATCATAATTCCAAATTCGGCTGCGATTTTTTTGTAGCAGTAAGAAATGAATTGAATTTAGTGAACAGTTTTTCGATTTTCCCCAATCCCTTTTCAAATGAAACGACATTGAAAATAGATCAGGATTTGAAAAATGCAACGGTCTCCATTATAAACACATTCGGACAGCAGGTAAAACAAATTAAAAGCTTTTCAGGTAGTGAAATAAAATTGCAGCGAGAAAATTTATCAGAAGGAATATATTTTCTTCGCTTGATGCAGGAAAACAGAATTATTACAACATGTAAACTAATAATAACTCAAGTTTCGCACTAATTTAACTATTGATAAACAGATTGTTGCATTATATTATTCAATTATCGGTGTTGAGACCGGATTCATTTGCTGAAGCATGCCGATCATTTTCTCTTCGAATTTATCATTGCTCAGCATCATCTGGATTAAATCATCAAAGCTGATTCCCATGACTTGTAAAATAGAATGCTGTAATTCAATAAACATGACCCATAGTCTTTCGGTAAGTGTTGTTTCCAGGATTTCTGATTCGATTTTACGGAATAAATCTCCCATGCTTTCATAGGCGCTGAACCTTCGACGAAGACTAACCGTGATATAAACAAGAAAGACACAGGTAAATGAAGCAATCTGACTATCAAAATCCCTGGATTGATCTTTGCCAAGACCAAGATGCTGCTTTGTTTCCTTAAAAAACTTATGCAAAGCTTTGCATAAGTTTTTCAAATGGATAAAACAGCATTTGAAAATTCAAACATTCTGGGGGCATAGCGAAAACGCAGTAAGAACGCAGGTTTGGATCACAATAGCAACGTATGTGCTGGTAATTATCGTAAAGAAACAACTAAAATTAACACCGACATTGTACGAAATCCTTCAATTGGTAAGCATTTCTGCGTTAGATCGAACATCAATAAAAAAGCTCTGTCTGAGTGAAGATATACCAGATGTCAAAGAACAAAATTTTAATCAATTGATATTGTGGTAACTATAACAAAACGCTAGTGAAATTAAATCTGAAAATAAGCTTACAAACAATATCACAAGTTTTTGCATTTGGAATTTTTGAGAAAACCCAGTTAAATCAACTGTTTGACAGAACCGATTTGAACAAGTTAACTCATGATTTTTCTAACCAATTGATTTTGTTTGAGTAATAACCGGACAGTAGTGATTTTGGACGAACGATTTTCTGTACATGAAGCTTTCCCGGTGTGTATTCCAGATATTCAGTGATCACTTCACCTATTTTCTTTGCCTGTGAAAGATCTTCACCAAGTTCAATCACTTGTTCTACCCTGGGAAGATCTGCAGGAAGAGCAAGACGTACCGGCTGATTCTTTTCTGAGTTTGACGATTTATTCCGGGTGTAGGTGATGGTCTCTTTTTCAAGTTCCGGCTTTTCTGCTTCAGGTATTCCAAACAAGGGCAACTGGGAAGAATCAGTGGGTACGAAGCGTTCACTCTTTGCTCCAAAAACCATTCGCTTTAACGTATCATACTCGTGTTGTAAGTAAGCATTGCGCTTCAGAAGCTCATTAATTTGAAGGGATTGTTCTTCACACTTTTTCAGCAGCAGATTATACTACTCGATAATGATTGGCTGATTGGGTATTTGACTGGCTTCGTTCACAAAACAAAGATACGGCAGAACATGCTGAAAGCCTCATAAATACTGATATTTTATTCATTTTTTATGCACATTGTTTTGTTACTATGTACCGTTTTCTGCGTTCAATTTTTTTAAGAGAAATGCCTTCAATCATCAGCATCAAATCGCTCCATCGAATCTGATATCCCGAGGCCATATGATTCCAACGGGGAAGTTCTATGGTTCCTGATTCAAGGCGTTTATAATAGAGCATAAAACCTCCCGGTTCCCAGTGAAGCAGTTTGATCCGGTCCCGGCGTTTATTGATAAAAATGAACACTTCGCCCGACATGGGATTACGTGCGAGTTTATCAGAGACCATACTGCATAGACCATCAAAGGATTTTCGCATGTCAGCAGGGCCATTATACAGAAAATAGTTTAATGATGAGGTTAGTGAAAACATGGTATCAGACTAAACGAACCAACCGGCCGATGAACTCGATATCCATGGATGGAACGAAAACACGAACACCATTTGGATAATGGATTTCAACGTTGGAAGCGGTATTGGAAGAATCACCCTGGACCCGGATCGGAATAAAGCCATCGGTTAAGGGATTATTCTTATCGCGCACTTTTTTCAATCAGTAGTAAAAAGTATTGAATCGCAAATTATTTAAAAGGCAATATTGGTGCTGGCTTACTCCGCTCTCTTTCCAGCTTTGAATATGATAGGTCATTTCTTCCTGGCGCAGTTTTCTGGCATGATTTTTCATCGAGTCTTTTTACTCGCAAAAATATGATGCCAGTTCAAGCAAATCAAGATGCATCAGACCGGAGGCTTACGCGTATCTGTAGCGATCTTAAGATCGTCCGGGCTATCACCTACACGGCCCGCCATTCATTCGCCACGGTATTAAAGCGTTCAGGTGCATCAATTGAGTTTATCAGTGAATCATTGGGTCATAAAAGCAAGCAAACCACCCAGAATTACCTGACCAATTTCGAGGATGAAGAAAAAAAGAAGTGGGCAAATATGCTTTTGCCTGAGTCGGATTAAATAAAAAGGATTAAAGTTCGATAGATGTAATTAGCATATTTGAAAAAATACAAAAGAGTCCGTTAATGATAGCTTTTTTTAGAAACAGGTAAAGAATAGCCTATGGTTATTCCAATAACTTCCCAATATACCTTGTCTTTGTTTGGATTAGACGTTGTGCTAAATGGTTGAAGCATGTAATCATATTTGAAGTTTAAATCCCAATTGCCTTTCCATGTCGGCAAAAGTAAACCGATTCCACCGGTGGCACCCCAATTGAATCGATGTGTGGTCTGTAAATTATCACTAACCGCATTAACCCAGTCTAAATCAGTAACTGTTTTATCCATTTTGCCATTATAAAACAACCTGGATACCGTGTGGGTAGTCAGGTAATAGGCAAAGTAGCCACCAGCTTCAACATACATATTGATCTTGAAAGTCTTTGATAATGGAATTAAAAATCTGACAGTTTGAGGAAATTGAATGAAATAATTATGAATTTGGCTTTTAGAAGTCGCATTATCTATATTCAAAGCAGAAAGTGTATCATGATGATTGATGATCTTATTTCCTTTATCTTCAAATATAATTTCCGAGTGTAAGTACCAACGATCATTGATCTTCAGGCTTAAGATTACTCCTCCATTGAAGCTAGAAAGATAATATGAGTTCGGCTGATGTACTAACTTACCGTTTTGAAAATAATCAGGGTGAGCAAATCCTATCCCGCCTTTCAAACCCAGGTCCAAAAATTGAGATCTGAGAGACAAAGAAATAATAGATAAAAGAGAGCAAAGGAGTACCTTGATATACATCATTGATTTATTTAGTCTAATCTTTTAGAGCTTGTCCCATTTCTAGTTGAAATTCGATTTGTCTAAGGTTCGTCGTTTTACTTCTTTTATGAGTGTCGTTTTTAATCTTTCGAGTTTAACAAAGTTATCGACTTTTCTCATTTTGTGTTCAATTTCTAATAAAGCTGCTGCAACCCAGCGATAACGCTCATTTGACAGAGTCCAGTTTTTCACTCTGCCGATGTACTTTTTCAGTTGTGAGTTTAAGTTTTCGATGCAGTTAGTGGTTTAAAAGGATCGGCCAAATTCAACGTTCAATCGTATCCGCCCTACTAACCCCATCTTTTCCAATCAAAGCTGCTGATTTACTTTTGCCGCTAAAAGGAATAAGATGAAAGAATCAAAGACAGAAGCCATGTTTGCCAAAGTATCGGAGTGGAAA
>Ga0182027_10000521_pt1 | contig 66665 bp, 55 predicted proteins | sample 712E1DmetaG_FD_121300 | JGI IMG/M metagenome (GOLD analysis project Ga0182027, IMG submission 121300) | Permafrost microbial communities from Stordalen Mire, Sweden - 712E1D metaG (Illumina Assembly) | ecosystem: Environmental > Terrestrial > Soil > Wetlands > Permafrost | place: Sweden...
CAATGAGTATGCCTATATGCTGGAAGGATTTGATAAGGAATGGGTTTATACTAGCGCGTCCCGAAGGTTTGCAAGTTATACGAATCTGGCACCCGGCAAATATACATTCAAAGTAAAAGCCACTAACCACCGGGGCATATGGTCCAAAAAATATAAAAACCTCGTAATTACAATCTCTCCACCTTATTGGGAGACAATATGGTTCAAAACAATATTACTGGCAGGATTCGTTTTATCTATCTATCTATTCATTAGTTACCGGATAAGATATTTAAGAAATCAGAAAAATTTATTACAGAAACTGGTTGTGAAGAAAACATATGAGGTTGCAAAACAAAATGAAATTCTTGAAACTAAAAACCGTGAACTTAGCAGACAAAAAGAAGAAATTCTGGAAATGACAAATAAAATAAGAGAGGCGGATGAAAGAAAAATGAAATTTTTTACCAATATTTCTCATGAACTCAGAACCCCTCTTACACTGATTCTCGGACCAGCCGACAGCCTATTAAAGAATCAAAAACTTCAACCGGATATACACGACCAGGTACTTCCAATATTTAAAAATGCAAACCGGTTGTTACGACTTATTAATGAATTACTTGATTTTCAGAAACTGGATAATGATACTTTGAAATTGGTGTTGGTTGAAAGTGATATCGTTAAATTTCTGAGTGAAATTGTCTATACATTTGATACTTATGCTGCAAAACAACACATCGACTTATATTATATTCCTGAAATTCAAGAATATATAACCTTATTTGACCCTTCAAAAATTGAAATTGTCTTATATAACTTACTATCTAACGCAATTAAATTTACGGATGAAGGAGGAAAAATTAAAGTTAGTTTTTTGATTGATTCAGATACCCGTCACTTGCAAATAATAGTACAGGATAACGGGATTGGTATTGAGGAAAACAAAATCAGGAATATTTTTAACCGGTATTATCAAATTGAGGACAGCGGATATTCACACCAGGGTGCCGGAATAGGTCTGGCTTTTACAAAGGAAATAATAGATTTAATGGATGGTGCAATAATCGTGAATTCCGGGGTTAATTCAGGAACTGTTTTTACTATCAAATTGCCAATAATAAATTTTGCAACTATTAAAAATACAAATAAATATAGTCTTGCAAAGGAAAATGAGATGAGGCATGATGAGCAATTAATTTCTCAATTCATAAATAATGAAATTAATGTAAACGGTTATATAGAGGAGAATGTCAATTTCAATGATAAGATCCTGGTTATTGACGATAACGATGATTTGCGAGGCTACATCCGGGGTTGTCTAAAAGATAAATATAATGTTTATGAGGCAAATAACGGGAAAGAAGGACTCATGTTAGCGCAAACCAAACAACCTGTTCTGGTTATCAGTGATATCATGATGCCGGAGATAAGTGGCTTTGATTTATGTGCCCAACTAAAATCGAACATTTCGACAAGCCATATTCCTGTAATCCTGTTGACGGCGAAAACTTCGGAAGAAGCAAAAATAGAAGGTTATAAATCTGGGGCTGATGATTACATCACCAAGCCTTTCCAAAAAGATTTATTTATAGCCAGAATCCAAAATCTTATCGAATCCAGACAAAAATTGCGTAAGATATTTAAAACGAAAATCGATTTTGAACCGAGTGAAGTGACCGTTAGTACTGCTGATGAGAAATTTTTAACAAAAGCCTTTGACATAGTCGAAAAAAATATAACAGAAATGGAATTTGGGGCGGCAGAACTTGTGGCTGAATTAGGTTATAGCCGAACCATGGTGCATATCAAATTAAAGGAACTTACGAATTCATCAGCCAGCGAATTTATAAGAAATATGCGGCTTAAAAGAGCTTATCAAATACTTAAACAAAACAAACACAGAGTTTCTGAAGTTTGTTATATTGTGGGTTTTTCAGATCCTAATTATTTTAGCAAATCATTTAAGAAAATCTATGGGGTTTCACCTGCTAAATTTGCTGAAAATCCATTTTAACAAAATCTCTATCTTCAATACAAAGGAGCAATTCATAGCGGATTTCGAACTATTTTCCCTATAATTGAACATAACTACCTCACAATTTAACATACCTACCTGAAAAGTGAACATAATTACAGGCTAAACGGCAGATAAACGGTTATCTTTGGTTCACTATAATCACTTAAAACTAATTGCTTTAGTAAAATGATTTGGTAAATTCTAAACCTCTTAATTAACAACTAATCTTCAAACTTATGAGAAAACTTTTATTAGTTTCAGCAATCGTGCTTTTTGCGTTTGCATCAGGCACTTCACTAAAAGCTATAACCTGGGCATATGAAACCGGTGGCGGTGGATGGGGAAATGCAGAATTGGAGTATTACAAATCCAGTGGAAACGCAACCCTTACTGCCAACAGCGTTACGATTACCGCAAAAAGAGAAAGTTATGGCGGTTACAGTTACACTTCAGCCCGTGTCCATTCAACTCAATCATGGACTTATGGTTATGTTTCATGCTCAGCCCAGTGCCCTGCTGTACAGGGATTATGGCCGGCATTCTGGATGCTTGGAAGCAATATAGGTTCAGTAGGATGGCCTTCCTGTGGTGAAATTGATATAATGGAACAAATCAATACCAGCAGAACCAATTATGGAACAATGCATTGGAATGTTAACGGTCATGTATCTTATGGCGGTTCAACAAGTTCAGGCACTGGCTACCATACATATGCTATCAATTGGAATACTTCAGCCATTACATGGTATGTAGACGGTCGTCAATACCTGCAAGGTAACATAGCCAATAATATAAATAGTACCGGATGTTTCCACAAAGCATTTTACATTCTTGTAAATATGGCCGTTGGTGGTAACTGGCCGGGAAATACCATAGGAACGTTACCTGCTACATTATATGTTACCAACATAAGTGTTACGGCATCAAAAGATGCTGAGGATGCAATTGTAATGGATGGAACAGCAAAAAGTTCAAATAATTTCAACTTGTATCCGAATCCTACTTTAGATGGAACAGCGCAGATAGTAAATGATAATTCAAGTGCACAACAAGTTACAGTTTTTGATTTGAATGGAAGACTGGTTCAAAACAAACAATTCGAAAACTCAACAACAATTGAAGGATTAACAAGTGGCGTTTATTTCGTAAGAGTAGGTGAAATAACCAAGAAACTTATCGTCAGATAATCTTAATCAGATCTTGGTTTAGGAGTGATCAGGACCAAAAGTAAAATTAAAAATCAGACAGCTTTAAAAATTAAAGTTGTCTGATTTTTTTTTTATAAATATTCCCCATGAATTGTTTTGAGGTTATAATCTCAATAATCTAAATGAATCAAAAGATATTCAGCTATTCATATTTAAGAATCTCGGCCGGGTTTGCTCGGGTCGATTTTATAATATGATAACTAATGGTAATTACAGCAACCATTAAAATAATTCCTGTTGCTGAAATAAACTCCCAAATCCCCAGGGGATATTTATATGCACCCGGAAGCAATTTATAAACATACCAGGCAATAGGCCAGGCTATAACTATTGAAATCAGCAACAACCCGATAAACTCCGACAATAGTTTCAGGTAGAGCCTGCCAACAGAAAAGCCGAGAATCTTGCGGATACCAATCTCTTTCATTTTTTGCTTTGAGAAGAACATTACCAGTCCAAACAATCCCACGGAAGAAATCAGGATAGAAAGCAGCGCAAAAAATAATACTATATTCCGGAACTCTTTCCAGGTCTTGAATGCCTCCTCATTTTGAATGATACTTTGAACAGAGTTGAATTCAAAAACATCGTCGGGAAAGAATTGCCTGAACTCGAAAGCTGTAATTTTTTTTGCTTTTGAATAATCTCCCGGGACATAACGCACCGAGAATATATTGTTTAAGTCAGTGCCCTCATTTTTCAACAAATACATATGCGGTTCAATTTGCATAAACACGGAGTTGGCAATAAAATCTTTCACTATACCAATTACTTCTATATCTTTATTGATAACTTTTATATGCTTCCCAACAGGTTTATCCCAGCCAAATATTTTTGCTGCGGTCTCATTTATCAGGCATAATCCCGTGTCTCCCGGTAATTCACGCGAAAAATTTCTTCCCTCCACAACTTTAATTTGATAAGTTGAAAAGAAATCGTAACTGATGTGATAATATCTTATAAAAACTTTGTCTTCCGGTTTGGCACCTTCCCATGTAAGATCATTTCCCCCTGGCAATACAAATGGAATATAATCTGACATGCAGGCATCGGCTATCTCCGGATGTTTCAGTAATTTTTGTCTTAACTCATCGAAGGATGCTTTTTTATAGGTAACTAAATTCGCAAAAATAATATTGTGAGAGTCAAACCCCATATCCTTATTGACCATATAATTCGCTTGTCTGTATAAGATAAAGCTAAGTATCAGCATGAAGACAGTTATACTGAATTGGAATGTAACCAATACTTTCTTCAGATTAATGCCCCTTTTCTCTACCACTGCATACTTTAGTTTTAGCGCTGTAACCGGATTAAATTTTGAAATTACATAGGAAGGGTAGAAACCGGAAATAAACCCTGTTAATATGATCACGACAATGGTTATCAGGTCTATTGTCAGATTACTAAATACATGAGGAGCAATGATAAAGCCTGACATCTTGTTGAAAAAAGGGAGGGCAAATTCTGCCAATACGAATCCAACAAATCCGGAAAACATCGATATTATAACAGATTCAAGAATAAATTGCATACGCAGGGTTTTCCTGGAAAAGCCAATTGTTTTTTTAATGCCTATTTCACGCAATCGATTTGTCGCATTTGCTGTTTGAAGGTTTATAAAATTGAATGATGAAAGTGCCAGGATTAACAGGGCTATAAAAGATAATAACGTCTGTGCCCCATACAAATTGTTTTCCAAATATGGGTTAATATGAAATTGCGACATTGGCCTGAGGTAAGGATGATGTTCCTTCCTGTAATCATTCAAAACCCCACCGATTTTATTATTAACTGCTTCAGGACTTGCATTTTCCTTTAAAAGCACATAGGTATAAAAGGTATATACCCAATAATTATTTTCATAATCTTCCCACTTGGAAACCAGGGAATAAGTATTCATAGGCAAAATATAGTTCGGCCGCCAGGTAGAATTATCCGGAAAGTCCTCATAAACACCTGTAACCGTTACAACTATTTTATTTTCTGCAAATACTTTTTTACCCAGGGCGTTGCCGGCAGGAAATAATTGTTTGGCCAGGGTCTTCGACAAAACAATTGAATATGGTTTTTTCAATGCTTTATCCGGTGTTCCTTCCAGAAAAAGAAAAGTGAAAATATCAAAAACTGCCTGATCGGCCCAGTACCCATTTTTTGTGAAAAATTGCTGTTTTTTGTCTGCCGAAAAGAACACTTCATTTTTGTTATTGTCACCGACATCATGAACCAGTGCTATTTTTTCAATTTCAGAAATAGTCGGTAAAATTTGCCTGCTTATGGCAGCAGGAACACTCCACGTGTTGTGTGTAACGTTTTTGGACTGATCCATAAAAAGCTGAACACGATATATGTGATTGTAATTTTTGTTGTTTTTATTCCAATTAAATTCCCCGTTAATAAACAGACTTATCAGAATAAAAGTGGCAAAACCAATTGCAAGATTACTGACATTAATAAATGACAGTATTTTGTCTTTCAAAATGCTTCTAATAATTATTAAAAAAATTTGCTTTATCATCAAATATTAATTTTGAAAGTATTGAAATAGAAATAATTAGAAAAATTAACTTACAAATATTTTTCAGCTTGCTCTGCAACAATATGACCATCTAAAAGATGTATTACCCTGTGGGCCTTCTCAGCATGCATGGCCGAGTGAGTAACCATTATTACACTTGTACCCATGGTATTAAGTTGCTCCAGCAGCTGCATAACTTCTTCGCCATTTGCCGAATCCAGATTCCCAGTGGGCTCATCGGCAAGTATCAACTTAGGTTCAGTGATAACTGCCCGTGCAACAGCCACTCTTTGTTGCTGGCCGCCAGATAACTGATTTGGAAAATATCTGCGCCTGTTAGCAATTTTCATCCGTTCAAGGATTTCTTCCACCTTCCTTTTTCTTTCATTACTATTGGTTCTCAGTGCCAACAGAGGCAATTCAACATTTTCATATACATTCAATTCGTCTATCAGATTGAAGTTTTGAAATATGAATCCTATATTACCCTTACGCAAATTATTTCTCTGATCTTCCCTGAAATGTGCAACATCTTCACCATCGAAAAAGTACTCACCCGATGTTGGAGAGTCCAATAATCCAATAATATTTAGTAAAGTTGATTTTCCACAACCCGATGGCCCCATGACGGCCAGAAACTCGCCTTGTTTCACTTCAATATTCAACATATCTATGGCTGTAGTCCTGATTTCTTCGGTTCGAAAAATCTTTGAGAGGTCGACGATCTTAATCATGTGAAAAAAAATTGAACGTAATTTTTTCTTCCATTTAAGTATAAATCTGTGAAATGTGGAATGATAGCATATTAAAAGACAACAGTTGTCTGGCTTAAAGATAAAAAATATTTGCAGACTTTCTAACAGGGAATAGCCGGAATATGAGCCAGAGGTTTGTGGAATTCAATAATCGTTAAGCAAATCCGTATCCAGGCAATATCGCCTATCTTGAAAACCCTCCTTTTACTCCTAATTAACTATCGATCTTACTTTTTATTCGAACCGTTAATGCGTTCTGAAAGCTTTATCAACTAAGGGGTTTACGAAAATACGCGGTAACTTCAACTCTTTTATAACTTTTTTACAATTATCCAATGGATTTAGTTCATTTTGGATATACTGTTTTTTGACAACAGAATCAATTTTTTCCAAATACTTTTCCCCAGCCGAAATGAGCCTGGAAATATCATTCTTATCAAATAATGGTGAGGTCCACGACGATAATAAAATTTTATAATTGTCGAGTGATTTAATGATTTTTAAAGATTCTTTCAGATCGTAAAAATTATCATACGTCGGAATATCATTTTCCAAAGGAATTGCATCGGCTGTAAACAAAATAGAATCTTCACTGAATGAAATGCAAAACGAACCCTTTGAATGTCCGGGAGTATTGATAAAACTGATATGAATATTACTATCCAGTTTCATTTTCTCACCGCCCAGAATATATCCATCCAATACAACCGATTTATCAACCAAATTATAAAATCCCGGAACGGGCCTGAATTTAAATTGTAAATCAATATTTTCGATCCATTCTTTTTCAAAAAGATGTCCGATTATTTTGCATCCCGTGTCGGATTTAATTCGATTCGCTGATCCAATATGGTCTGGGTGAGAATGTGATAAAATCAAAGTCCTGATCTCAGATATATTCCTGTTATTTTTTTCAATGGCTTCATAGATATGACGATAGCTATCTTTTACACCACTGTCTATAAGCGTTATATTATCACCGTAAATGATCACGGAATTAACAAAACGTGGTAACGATTTACCAGGTGCAATTTGAACTGCAAAATCAATTTTCAGTAAATGAATCTTTGTAGTTATCTCCATGATCTAATTGCTAAGAATAGAGGAAATAGAATAGTTGAACTCAATTTTTCCATAAATTTAAAAATATTTTAACGACATAAAGATTCATTATTGAAGCGAATTAAAAAAGGGTATAATAAAGACGGGTGTTATGGAAGCGGGTCTCTCACAGAAAATTTGACCCAAAGTTTTATATAAAGAAACAGGCTAGCCTTAAAGCCTGACATTAAAACTATTTGTCATGCTAATACAGACTAGCCCGCCCCAAATCGTTGAAAACTTTAATATTGTGTTCTAAAACGAATAATTTACAGATTCCCCTCCAATTGTGCCGCTTACATCACCACCGGTACCGGACGAATTTATATTGATCGTTAAATCAATATTGACTGTTTCACTCACTCCCGGTCCGGTAACTTTAATGCCTCCTCCGATTTCTATACTGGATGCAGTTCCAAATGTTCCACCAGGCTGAAGTGTAAACGTTCCGGCCAGTGAAATATAGGGAGCTCCATTCATAGTGTATGTTTGACCACTGGATATAAATTTATAATCGTTTATAGTCTCAGTCATGTTAAACAGCATCGTACCACCAAGAATTGCGGCTGTCTGATCGTTAAAGCTCATTGATCCTGTAATACTCCCAAGTACATGGATATTCCCACCTTCCGGCCCTGTCGCAGTATAATCCACTGGAAAATTTAATTGAATTGTCGACTTCAATGACTGTGTAATCAATTCCGCAGCCTTTGTGGTTTGTGATGTGTTATAACTTGTCATTCCTGCTGTAAATAACTGATTAACAATATCCTGGTTGCTGAGAGAACCTGGTTTTTTCTCCTTCCTGCAGCCGCTCATTGCAATGATTGCAAAAATACTAAGTACTACGAATACCTTTTTCATCTTATTATTGTCAGACTTTATAGTGCTGACTCTGCACCTTTTTTAATATTATGTTTGGATTGATATTTCTTATTGTTTATTTTACGAAACTGAATGCAAATTTGTTTGTTTATTGCCAACTTTTCTCTTCGTCAATGAATTGTTTTTCATTTTATGAGTCTTTGATAACTGCGGTATTCCAAAAAAAAACCGGCTAAATAAGCCGGCTAATGGGTTCATTTAAACAACCTCCTTTGGATTTGGGCCGTATTCATTTTCTCCGACCACTCCATCGGTACAAAATAAAACCAGCAACCAGATAGCACCGGCAATAGGAATTAAAGCAATTAGATAAAACCAGCCACTTTTCCCAATATCATGAAGTCTTCTAATTCCGACTGCCAATGCCGGTATAAAAATGGCGAGTGCATATACCAAATAGACATATCCATATGGTAATTTTTGAGCCCCGAAAGCCGTATTAAGTTTGAAAGTTGTCCCCAAAATATTGTCAATAATCATTGCAACAATAAGAAAAAGAATATTGAACAAGAAGAACATCCAGTATTCAGTTCTTCTCGCCCTTCCGCTAAAACCAGCGTAATTATTCATTACTTTTAAATACCATTTCATGATTTTTAAATTTTAGATTTACCCTACTCGTATGGCTTTTCGGTACCGCCTGTTTAATTGTTTGCCTATTGGTTGAATATTTTTATAATCTAAGTCATAAATTATTTTTGAAGTTCAGAAGACTCATTTCTTTTTTGAAATTACAATTTACACAAAATTGTGATGCCAACAAAAACAACCTGACCTGCTCAGGTTTTCTAAAGTATCGTTTCATTTAATTCTGTTTTAATTTATTCTTCAGCAATTCCCATTTCAAATTCCCCACAATAGAATCTTTCATCACAACTTTGTCCTTTATATATTCATTCAAATATGCCGAACGTTCCTTTGATTCCGGATGATTGCTAATCCAATATAGTTGTTTTGGTAAATTTTCTTTTTTTGATAAACTATCTAAAAAATCAGCAAATGGTTTGGGATCGATGTTTGCTTTAATCAAATATTCAACGGCAGTTATATCTGCCGTTCTTTCCATCTCCCGATCGTAGGCTGTGGAGGATAAATTTTTTATTGCTTCCTTGATAATTTCAGCATTACCGCTTCCTTTAGACATTGAGATCAATATAGACAGACCGACATCTTTAACCAGTTTATTCATGACATGATGTTTTTCAATATGAGCTATTTCATGGCAAAGTATGCCACTGAACTCCTCTTCATTTTTGCAGGCCTCAATCAGTCCTGTGTAAACCACAATATTATTGTCAGGAATTGCAAATGCATTCACCTCATCTTTTCGAATTAAATGAATTTTTATTTTGTCTTTATTAAAATTATTTTTTATACATATTCTTTGAAGGATTGAATCGATTGGAGATTTAATAGCTGCTGCATCAATCTCAATTTCATTTTTTTTCATCACATTCCAAAATACGTTTCCCAATTTTCCTTCCGTATTTTTGGTTATTTTTTCAATTTTAAAAACAGACATCCAGTCTATTTGCCTTAGTATGTACCAGGTGCTGACAAATAAAATTACTATGGTTAAAAATTCGAAAAGTAATTTTCTCATTAGTGTTTGCAAATTATATTCGTTAGTCCGCCCAGGAACCACCATTCAACATGAATTCCTTTCCTGGCAGCAATAGCGGTATAAATGGTTGTTATAAATTCCACAATATTGAGTAAAATGAGGGTAAATAAATAGGCAATATAGTTTGAAGTGATTGTTTCATGAGAAAAAATTATTGAAATTGTCCACCAAAATCCCACACTGTTAAATGGTAAGGTAAATAATTGCGAAAGTAAAGCCTGTGTACAATGCCACCTGACAAAGTATGTTCGTTTTCTGTTTCCTATGTAAAAGAACAATGAAGCAATGAGATTTACGATCGGTAATGGAAATCCGCCTATAAATGCTATCAATGAGATTAAATAACTATTAGAAGCTTGTTCGGTCTCATGTTCACCAGGAATATATTGAAATGTATTAGACGATCTCATAGTCCCTTATAAATATTCCATATCCAATTCACTAAAACAAGCAATATTGCAGGAATGGCAATCCATTTACGATTTAAAACCTGTTCGGCACTAATGTATAATTTGAACAATGTTGAGCGTTTCATTGACAGGTCGTAAATAATCCAGAGAGGCGATGCAACAAGTACTGTCACTAAAATCAACCCGAAAGGGTTCCAAAACAATGCACCTTCCATATCCCCATTTAATAGCGCTATGACCGATCTTGTAGATCCACAAGACGGACAGGGTATTTTCGCAAAATGTTTAAACAGGCATACTTCGATGCCCGAAGTACTCCTGTTTATTGAAATTGCAAGCCAGATATAACCTAAAGCACAAGCTGATAATAACAATATATACAACTTGTTTCTGGTCATTTTTTAGAATTAAAACAGGAATTGCTGAATTTTCAGCATATTTTTTTCTTTTGTAGCACTCTGAATCAGAAACCAATCAACAATAGTCCAAATTCCCATACCACCGCATGTTAAAAGTTTGCCGACACCCATTCCGGTGTCTCCGATAAGAAAGCGATCAATTCCGAAATGACCAACCAATATAGACACTATCAGACTTATCGTAGGATCTTTAAATTGAATAACTGAAATCATTGACCATTTAGAATCATCAATTGCAAGCAGACGCTCTCTTATTTGATTGATCTGATAACTTTCAAAGTACTTAGCATTTGTCATAATGAACATGTCAACTTTCTGTGCTTCCATTTTGGTTGTTTTTAAGTTGTCCTACTCATAAGGCTTTTCGGAAACGCCGGATTTTGAAAGTGGGTTTGTTACCACTTTTGAAATATAATAATACTACTTTTTTTTCAATATTATATTCGAAGTATTTACAAAAACCTTTTGCAATAAACTAGTTTTAATTCATTCTGAATAAAAAGCGAATATTTAGCACCAAAATTACTTACTTAAGACGCTTTAAATAGAGATTTCATGTTTTAAGATTTGAAATATTTAACATTAACAATATCGAAATATAAAATCCAAAAATTTAGCCAAACGGTATTAAAACATTTATCGACGCTTTTACAAAATGGAGGCAAATAAATGAGCTCATTAGCTTAACCTAAAAGAACAAACTTATTTAGAAAATTCAAAACCTTGTAAGATTTACAGGATTTATGTAACATTTTACTAACTAACAACTCCCGTTTTATTATAATAAATAGAAGTGAATTGCATAATTAATTTTTTTTGATACTAACCTTTAGAAATTTTAAAAGTTTAATAACAAAATCTTATTTTTTCAATATTATTCTTTTTTTGTAAAAGTCTAATTGAGAAATTCATAGAAATATTACTATTTCTCATTGAGTAGAAAAAAAGCGTTATTATTTAATTAGAGATGTGTAAAAGTTAATATTCTAAATTTTCAATATTTTAAAAATTTTTCAGAATAATTTTCTTTATAGAAACTTGTTTACAACCAATATTTTATCATTTAACTGAAAAAAATATATACAATTTTCAAACCTATATATCCATGAAAAATAGAACATTCTCAATCATCATTATTACAGGCGTATTTATATTTGCCAGTGTAAAGGTATTTAGCCAAGTTTCAATCCCTGTAACTACTAAAGCAGCCTATTCAAATTTACCAGGATATTTGCCTAATTATGCAACTGATGGCAATACCAGTACCGGGTGGAAACCTGCCACACAAAACTCAACAGAATGGATTACATTTGATTTAGGAGCAACAAATACAAAATTTGTAAAAAGTCTCTATATTAAATTTGGTATGACTCCTTATAGCTTTATTGTGTCTGGTTCAACCAATGATGTAGATTATATACCGCTGACTACTGTCAATATTACTAATGTTTCCTGCAAATCAGGGTCCAACACAATCGATATAAATTCAAGCGTTCTATACCGGTACCTTAAAATTTCCGGGTTTACGTACACTTACAATGGCTCTACTTGCACAGATCCAGTCTATATAATCGAAGTGACTGTCTCCGGAATAGGTGGCGTTGCTCTGGGCGATATTGGTAGTTATGTGACCCTTAGTGCGTGGGATAAATTAAGAGTTCAATCTGTAAATGGCTATATTGATATAGGTGCTCTAACAGTAGGTTCCGCAAATATTAACACAGATCGACCAATTTTTCTTTTTAATAAAGATGTCTCTACAACAGGAAATATATCAGCAATAGGTAATATATTAATGTCCCAAACAGGATCCTTTGGTTTTGTGAGAGCTCGAGATGGGGTTGTAGTTCCCATGATTTCTGTAACTCCCAATGGTTCGACAAGTAATCTTCAAATAGGTTCCGGGTCTGGCGAATTTTACGGAGGCTATACAGATATATTTGGCGGCACATCAACAAAAATGAGAATTTTAAGTAACGGCAATGTTGGAATTGGAATACTAACCCCAAATTCTCTGTTAACTGTAAACGGAGATATAGCAACAACTAAACTACTGGATTTAAATAATACTGCATACTATCTTTCGCCTAGCAATTCTGCTACTTCTTTGAACGTTGCTGGTAATATTATCGCAGCAAAATTTACGGATTTAAATAATACTGCATTTTATCTTGACCCTAGCAATTCTACTACTTCTTTGAACGTTGCCGGTAATATTATCGCATCAAAATTTACGGATTTAAATAATACCGCATATTATCTTGCCCCTAGCAATTCTACCACTTCTTTGAACGTTGCTGGTAATATTATCGCAGCAAAATTTACGGATTTAAATAATACTGCTTATTATCTTGCCCCTAGCAATTCTGCCACTTCTTTGAATGTTGCTGGTAATATTATCGCATCAAAATTTACGGATTTAAATAATACTGCATATTATCTTGCCCCTAGCAATTCTACTACTTCTTTGAACGTTGCTGGTAATATTATCGCATCAAAATTTACGGATTTAAATAATACTGCATATTATCTTTCCCCATCTAGCACAACTACTTCATTGATTGTAGCAGGTCAAGTTGGTATTGGTACAGATCCAACATCAACATTAACAGCAATGTTAACTGTAAAAGGCCTGATCCTTGCCAGTGAAATAAAAGTAATAGATATTAGTCTAATCCCAGACTATGTTTTTAAACCGAATTATAATCTGATGTCTTTGCATGACCTGGATTCTTATGTTAAAGAAAACCATCATTTACCTGAGGTGCCTTCTGCCGGGGAATTTAGGGAAAATGGCATGAACGTGTCTGAAATGAATGCTCTCTTATTAAAGAAAGTTGAAGAGCTCACACTGTATATTATCGATCAGAACAAGAATATTGAACTTCAAAACGAAAAAATTTCAGAGCTTGAAAAAATGAATAAGAGGATCGAAAACTTAGAGAAAGCGCAAAATCTAACCAAATAGCCTATTTTATGAATTTAAAATATTTATTTATTATTAGTGCATTTTCTGGAATTTTTACGCTAAAGTGTGACGGTATGCAATCTTTATGTTTAAGAAAAGATTCGGCAATCAATCGAACTACACAAACAAAAAATTTAAATGCCAAAAATATAGTTGATTTCTCTCAAGATATTCCAGATGATAATGATGGCAATGTTAAAATGGACGCGGCCGATCTTTTTGTCGGTGAAACTCAAAGGAATTATCCAGATTATGATTCCTCGGGTAAATATAGTATAGATTTTACCATTAGTCCATGCCGAAAGGAACATCCAAAGCCGGTTTTATTTCCCACCTATTACAAAGTAAATCTTCAGAATCTCAAAGATCCTGTCTTGGTAAAGTCTAGTAAATTAAGTATGAATGATAAAATTCATCTTTATGAATTAATTACAAATACAAAAGATCAGAAATATCATGACCTCTTAATAGACTTAGTTCAAAATGATACATTACAACAAGATTTCGAAATTCGTCTAAATTTGATTAAGTGTCTTGGTTATTATAAGGATGATTCTTGTAAAAAAGTTTTATTGCAACTACTTGATAATAAAGCAGCTACAATTGCAACTCTAGCTGCTATTTGCCTGGTCCAAATTAACGCTTTCGATGAAGCCATAAATTATTTCAAAAATAAATATAATAGTTATGATGATTATGCAGAATATGTCGAATATGTGTATTCAGCATTAATTTATGTCAATAATAAGGAATCTATTGAATTATTAAAGAAATTCCTTAAAATCCAAAATAATCCGGGGTATACTTTGGATGGTTTGGCGGCTCTTTCGTTGATAGGTGAATGTGATTATGCCTACCTTGGATTTAAGTCATTAATAAACTGCGGGTTGGAAAAAGTGCGGGAAAAAACTGTTTCGTGTCTTGCTTATTATATCGGGACTCCAGAGGCAATCAATATAATTAATACTTTGACAAACGATGAAAGTGTAATAGTGCGAAGCGAGGTCGAACATGTTTTGAAACTATACTATAATCAATCAAAAAAGTAAACAATAGTAATTTTTTATCTAGAATTTTGAAATTAAGCAAATGAAAAAAATAATACTTCTAATTTCTTATATATTGATATGTCCATTCATTAAAGCACAAGACATACCAGATGATTTTGATGGAAATGTTCTTATTGATGCTCCGGAAACAGACCCCTATATAGATTGGGGCGATCCAGTTTATGAATCTTTATATAATTCAGTTTCGAGCTCAAATTTAAAGAGTACAGAAAGCGGCTTTATGGTTCATCCAGGAGTAATTAAATTTAATCAAGCAGATAGTCGTTGGGGAAACAATGCCATTGCAACAGATTGCAATACTTGCTATAATCAAACAACAAACAAGGCTTACGGCGTCATAGTTAATGGTGCGGCAACAACCCGTTGTGCTATAAGCAGTATTGGCTGTGCTATAACTTGTCAGGCTATGGTTTTGGCAACATTTGGATATCCAAAGGATCCAGGTACTTGGAATACATATCTTACAGAGTCATCGCATAATGGTTTTGTAGGTTGTGGGCTAAATTTCTGGAATAATAATATATTTCAATATTCTTATAGTACAGCCAATAGCTATTTATCCAAACAATATATTGTTAAGTATGCAGGAGCATCTGATGATGATAAAGTAGCTAAAATACTTAAATCGGTTATTGATATAGGAGGATTAGCAATTATTAAAATTAATAGATTGGGTAAAATGGATGGAAGTGTCGTAACCAGATCCTCTCATTTTGTACTTATTTATGGCTATTATAATTCCAATCCAGCATTAAAAGATTTTATTTTATCTGATCCCGGCACAGCGTATGATGATGACAAGACCCTTACACTTGAGTACTATTATGATCCTGCATTATTGGGTCAATCACCCTTAATTATTTCAACAGATGCAAATCCGACAATACGTTTTTATGCTTCAACAAATTTGCTCAATGCTTCTTCCTATGGTTTTACTCTAGCGAAAACTTCATATACAACTGGAGAATCATTGAGTGTGACCATGCCAACCCAAAATTTGAAATCAACTTCATCTATTACACAATTATGGACTCTGAAAACTCCAAAAGGCAATTCAGAAAGTTCCAGCAGTAGTAGTTACTCTTTCACTTTTTATAAACCAGGTAAATATATACTAGCACTTACCACTTATGACGGGGCTTCCATTTATTCCGATGAAAAATCTGTTACTGTTACAGGTGATACTTTAGCTACTCCATGGGAATGCGGATATGCATATGGATGGAAATCTCGTCTGGAAGTCACAAAAAGTAGTATTTCGATACACGGTACCCATGACGATTGTAGTTATAATTGCTTTACAGAAGCTGTTCAAATAGTCGGCCCGGGCTATATTAATCAGGAATATGGATATGATTATGCATTTAATAATTTACCTTCGAATACAGAATATAAAATTTACCACGGATGGTATGATTGTAATTTGTTTTGGTATTGCTATTATAACCATTGGTTCCAAGGTTGTTTATTGCATGTTGTTACTACACCTTATATTATTAATGAACCAAGTGATATTTCAGCCAATGGTTCATGTAATGATATAGCTTTCACAAGTATTGACCTTACACCTGGTTTCTATTACAAACCTTCCTCTACCAGTGATTTATATACTGCAAGTACTACACAAGGCAAACAATCGTGGGTAACAGAAACGTGGAATACATCTGGGCTTGGTCCAAAGAGCACTGAAAAACGTGAATCACCTTCTGATACATTACGAACAAAGCTAGCTTTACAAAATAATTCTGCTTCTGATAAATATGACAAAATCTTTGCATATCCTAATCCCACCACAGGTTTGCTTTATATTAATATCGACGAAGTAACCGATTTTAATGTGTCTATTTATAGTGTTGTTACACTAATGAGAATATACAAAAATGCTAATGTTATAGACTTATCTGATCTTCCTTCGGGCATTTATTTTGTAAATGTTAAGACAAAATATTTCGAGAAAAATTTTAAGATCGTAAAGGAATAAACATTAACATTTATATTAAAAAAAGCTGCCTTTTAATTCGGTAGCTTTTTATTTTGTAAATGTATCCCCACCACCAACTAAGTAAGATTGTAGATCTCTAACATAGGCTATTTTAAAATTCTATTTCATAAACGAATCATCAACTTCTTTATTATGGAATGAATTTATAATTTATCTAATGACGTTTTTTTGAGAAGGAGGTAAAATCAAAATATAATTTTATGCACAATAAACAAATCAGAATTCACCCTATGGGCCATTATGTATGCCTTAAATTACGAAGGTTATTCAATTTGTCAAAAATGATCAATAACAAAAAACAAATTGTATTTATTTTTTGAATATATAGTGAGCGTGCTATCCGTTAATTTATACTTATAGGCATCTCTTAAATTCAGGAATAGATAATCTTCCCAGTCAGAATAATCCGGACAATATGCCTGTGTCCTAAAGACCTGACTAAAATGAATGGAATCAATATTTGTAAATATTTTATAGAATGCATAACCTTGGTTATTGCACAAATACTTAACTGTAATTGTATCCGAGAACTCCTTAAAGGAAATTGATTCTGAACCATAAATTTGTTGAGCTTTTGCGGGAAAATTTAAGGTTTCATTTGAAAAAATATCCTGGATATAGGTCAATGACCAATTGGTAGTTGGCATATATGAAGGGCTATAATTACTGTTTGAACTATCTTTTGTACAAGCAAATCCTATTAAGAGGAAAAATAGATTTAAAAACAGTAATTTTTTCATATTTGCTTCATTTAAGAAAAAAGATTTCAGAATCATTTTACCTACAAATGTAAAATTAGAACTTCGTTTCCAATTCTTTGCATACAAACAAGTTAATAACAGTTTTTTACTTCAAATCCAAAGTAAATTGCAGCTCTGAAAAGCTAACTTACACCCTTTTCCCCAATTTCCAAATTAACATAGTGTTTCCCAAGTCAAAGATGGCCGATTAAAACAAATATCATTATTAAAATTACCACAGAGTACACAGTGTGATTCACGGAGTGCACAGAGAGACTAATTCAATCTACTCATCTTTCTCTGTACTAATACTTAGTGTCCTCCGTGGTTTTAAATGGTTTCCTGGTCGTCAATTAATCAATATGCAAATCAATTCTATCATGAAATTTTATTCACAAAAATTGCTGAAAATATTTGTACCTTGGCGCGTTATTTTTTGGACAAAATCTATTCAGATAAAATGAAGGCAGATGTATTATTAGGCTTGCAGTGGGGCGATGAAGGCAAAGGAAAGGTTGTTGATGTTCTCACCCCAAAATACGATATCATTGCTCGTTTTCAGGGCGGACCGAATGCCGGTCATTCGCTCGAATTTGGCGAAATAAAACACGTGTTACACACAATTCCTTCCGGCATATTCCGCAAGGACCAGATCAATGTTATCGGTAACGGAGTTGTGATCGATCCCATTGTTTTTAAAAAAGAAATCGATACACTCAGTTCGCTGACTGATAACCTGGATAAAAAACTGTTGATTTCAAAAAAGGCCCATCTCATTCTTCCCTCCCACCGAATCCTTGATGCAGCATCGGAGGCCGCCAAAGGTCAGACTAAAATCGGTTCAACGCTGAGAGGCATCGGCCCCACTTATATGGACAAAACCGGACGTAACGGTTTACGTGTTGGCGATATTCTTTCCCCAAAATTCAGGGAGATGTACGATGCCCTCACCGATAAACACCGTCAGTTACTTAGCATTTACGATTTTAATTATCAACTCGAAGAATACGAAAAAGGCTGGTTTGAAGGCATTGAAAGCCTCAAACAGTTCAATCTCATCGAGACCGAGATATATATCAATGATGAGCTGAAAAAAGGAAAAACCTTGCTTGCCGAAGGTGCACAAGGCACATTGCTCGACATAGATTTTGGGTCATATCCTTATGTTACATCATCCAATACTATATGTGCCGGTGCCTGCACTGGTTTGGGGATTCCTCCTAACAACATTGGTGAGGTGTTTGGTATCTTTAAAGCATATTGTACCCGCGTTGGTGCGGGTCCGTTCCCGACAGAACTCAATGATGCAACCGGCGATAATCTGCGTGAAATAGGTAATGAATTTGGTTCTACTACCGGTCGTCCCAGGCGCTGTGGATGGCTCGATCTTCCGGCCCTGAAATATGCCATTATGCTCAGCGGGGTTACACAACTTATCATGATGAAAGCAGACGTACTGGCCGGATTTGGGAAAATAAAGATCTGCTATGCATATAAAACAGCCGATGGTATCATTGATTACTTTCCTTTCGATCTTGGATTGGTTGAAGAACCGATTTATAAAGAATTCCCTGCATGGACTGCCGATCTTTGCCAGATTAAGAGTCAAAAAGATTTTCCAAAAGAATTGTCGGAATACATCAATTATATCGAAAAAGAGCTTGGTGTTCCTGTGAAAATTGTTTCTGTTGGGCCCAACAGAGAGCAGACCATTGAATTATAACATTCCTGCGCAGGCAGGAATCTTGTTAAAAAAAGTTTTTACTTTTATGATTCACTGCTAATAATTCGAATTAAGAGTTAAAAAAGATAAACCGCAAAGTGCTCAAAGTAGGCGCAAAGAACGCTAAGAAAAAATTTTAAATAATTTAATCGCCTATAAAAAAGTATTGACTCAATGATGAAACGGTTTATGCAAAGGGTATTATGAGTTCTGCGATTCTATTCGCTCAAAGAAGCTAAATTAAATGACTTTGCGTGCTTTGCGTAATTCTCTTTGCGGCCTTTGCGGTTAAATTTGATTTGCTCAATTTAACTCTTAATTCACATTAAAAAATGGTGTATAAAGGTTCATTGGAAAAGAAAAAAATTTCTGGTGATAATTAAGTGCTGATTTGCCTGCAATCAGTTCAATAAAAACGGACATTCTGATAATATGGATTCCTGCCTGCGCAGGAATGTTACCACGTTTCAAAACAATTTTATTTAATTTCCGCGGCACTGTTAATAATTTTAAAGCCGACTAGCCGGTCAAAATCACTCATGGCATCCTTTAAATATACAAAAACCGCATAATCATTTTCAGTCTCGGAATGAATGCCTTCCGTTATATCAAAATCAAGTTTCTTTTTGTTTTGATCCCTTGTTGCATAAGCATAGTTATAGTAACCCTGCTTTAACAAAAGCGTTTTTTCATAGACAGATTTTACAGGGTCGTATTCCATTGAATTCGATTTGTTGGCAGTGTAATTGCTGAGGGCACCATAAATGTAAACGTCTGAAGCGATAGGCTGAATCGCATTTAGCGTAAAATGCACATACACATAATCCGCTTCTACATATCGTTTGTGCGCATCGGTAGCATCAATATAATATCGACTATTTAAATCTTTTGAAGTTACATATTGTTTAAATTGCTTTAGCTCATCAGCTTTAAGAAAGATATGATAATCGGGATTCAGGAACCTGACTGTACTAACTCTTTCTGAAATGAACTTAATACTTTTTATATCGAAATATCGGAATTCATTTCCTCCGGCTAATGATATCTGATAAGGCATATTAAAAACAAGTTTATTGTCCTGTAATAAGGCAAAAGATGTAATATCAACTTTGTTGTTCCAGTCATAATTTTTGAGGATCACAACTTTGATATCATTCAAAGGATTTTGCACTTGAAGGTTGGCCAAATTTACCTCCAGATTAATTTCCTGATTTTCCTTGTCTGGTTGTTTAAACACTGCCGATATATCAACAAGATTCTCGGCGATACAAAATTTTCTTGTTAAGATTACCTTATCCGGTTCTCCATTCTTATATACCCTGAGCAGATAATTTCCGCTTTTGAACAACTTCAACTCGTCGTTTGGAAAGGCGGCAGCAAAATGTGTATAAGACCGGGTAGTATTAAGTGAATGACTGATATCATTGATCGAAACATCATTAAAACCTACAATATAGTCGCGTTCTGAGGCATCATTCAATTTCCAGTCGGACATGCAATTAATGATCGAATAATTATAGCTTTCAGCTGCAGAATCGAGATAATCAAAATCCAGGTTTAGTGATTCATTTTCATTAGAATAAATCACGGGCATCGAAAGGTCCCAACCACTGCGATACAATAAGATTGTTTTTATATGAGGATCGGTGCAGGTTTCAATAGCATCTACCGGGTTTTGTGCCCGTATATCAATCTGAAGATAGATAAAAAAAATAGTGGCTAGCAGGATTGAACGGAAAAGAGAGTAAAACCTTACACGTTTCATTTAAATCAATTTAGTGGATTAAGAAATTATTCAGCATTTGAAAATATACTTAATAAATGATTCAACCGCAAAGGTCGAAAACCCGCCAGCCTCTGGCAGGGAAGGCGCTAAGTGCGCAAAAAAATACATTGTATAAATTATGTACCAAATATAATTTAACTTATATCCGAATAAGTGAAAGCAAAAAGATTAATTTAAAAAACTTCTATTAATTAATAAGTCCCTCAGTATTTTTAAATCTGGCCCCTAAAGGAATATCATTTTTGAATATTGAGTTTCAATCTTTATTTTATGGATTGTCTTTAATGTGCGGTGGTATGTGCGTTTGTGAATTTTAGTGAATTGGTGACTTAGTGGCATAAAAAATCTGCCACAAAAGCACAAAAGCACTAAAAATACACTAAGTCTTGAATGATTTTAAAATAAAGCTATAAGTTATATAAGAGGATCGAAATTAATTCAAAAATTCTTAGCGTACTTTGCGCATACTTTGTGTGCTTTGCGGTTTAATTTATTTTTCTAAATTTAACACTCCGTTCCTAAAAAAGTAATCATGAAACTAAAATACACACTTCCCTTTATAGTCTTACTCATCGCATTTTTTGTCGCATGGTTTTTCTACCCGAAAGAAGTAAAAGAATATAAAAAAATTGGGGGCAATATCCAGGGAACAACTTATCACATAACTTATGAATATAATAAGAATAAAGACTTGCAACCAGCCATTGATAAACTATTGCATGAATTTGACATGTCTCTGTCAACTTATATCCCCAATTCAATTATCTCAAGAATGAACCGTAACGACCCAACAGTTGAAGCTGATGAATTATTTACCGAAGTTTTTATTAAATCGAAGGAAGTTTATATCGATACCCATGGAGCCTTCGATATCACTGTAGCTCCCATAATTAACGCTCTCGGATTTGGATTTACAAAGGGAAGAGATATCGATAGTTCTCTTATAGACAGCCTTTTACAATTTGTCGGTATGGAAAAAGTCAAACTCGAAGGCAGAAAAATCGTAAAAACTAATCCTTTGGTTATGCTGGATGTAAATGCCCTTGCCCAGGGTTACTCAGTAGATCTTGTATGCCGATTTCTCGATAAGAAAAAATGCCACAATTATATTGTTGAGATTGGCGGTGAAATCAGAGCGAAAGGGATCAATGCAAAAGGAGAAAAATGGAGGGTGGGGATCGATAAACCGATAGAAGGAAATATGGAAGAAGGAATGATGTTGCAGGCTATTCTTTCGGTAAGCGGAAAATCATTGGCTACATCAGGTAATTACAGGAAATTCTATATAAAGAATGGCAAAAAATACGCACACATTATCAATCCAAAAACAGGATATCCTGTTTTAAGCAATTTGTTAAGTACTTCAGTACTTGCAGATGATTGTATAACCGCCGATGCATATGCCACGGCCCTGATGGTATTCGGACTTGAAAAAAGCATTGTTTTTTTAAATTCACACAGTGCGTTGGCCGCAATGTTGATATATAGTGATGAGAAAGGCAATTATAAGATTTATACAACCGAAAATATGAAATCATTTATAGTAAAAGAAATTCAATAATTGATTTTTTAAATTTTTTATCTATTTTTCGTGCTTGATTTCTATCTAAAATCTCAATAGATATAATTTATGAAAACCAAAACCGGAAGTAAAATACAAGAAATAAGAAAGACCCGCGAACTCTCTGTGGAACAATTGGCAGAACGCTCGGGACTGTCAATTGGACAAATATCGAAGATCGAAAACAATGAAGTTATACCTTCATTGGCACCGTTGATTAAAATTGCACGTGCCCTGGGTGTAAGACTGGGAACCTTTCTAGATGACCATGAAGAATTGGGTCCTGTAATCAATAAGGCCGGTGAACTCAACGAAGGTATCAGCTTTTCGAATAACCAGTCAAGCGGACATTCGATGCTTCACTTTTATTCACTTGCAGGTAACAAAGCCACCCGACATATGGAGCCATTCTTTGTCGATATCGAACCCCAAATGAACAATCCTTATAATTTATCGAGTCATGAAGGCGAAGAATTCATTTTCATCCTCGAAGGTGAAGTTGAAATAGAATACGGACAGAAAAAATACCTCCTTAAAAAAGGAGATTCAATTTATTACGATTCAATTGTTCCCCACCATGTCCATTCCCCTGGCGACAAAAAATCACAAATATTGGGTATTGTTTATATTCCTGTTTAAAAAACTGAACCATGATCACAAATACACTTGGTGAATTCATAGAAGACAATGCAGCGAAATTCCCCGACAGAGATTTCATAGTTTATGCTGACAGAGGATTGAGGTTTACTCACAGCGAATTCAATGATCGAACCGATAAACTTGCCAAAGGTTTGCTTTCCATCGGAATAAAAAAAGGCGATCACGTAGGGATTTGGGCCACCAATGTACCGGATTGGCTTACATTTGCTTTTGCTACTGCTAAAATTGGTTCCGTGCTGGTTACAATCAATACCAGCTATAAATTGCACGAACTCGAATATGTTGTAAAAGATTCCGATCTAAAGGCTCTATGTATTATCAATGGTTTTCGCGACAGCGATTATGTCCAAATGACCAATGAGCTCGTTCCGGAATTAAAGATTTTCGAACGTGGTTTTCTCAAAAGTTCAAAATTTCCCAGACTCCAGAGTGTAATATTCATAGGACCAGAGAAACACAGGGGAATGTACAATACACAAGAACTTCTGTTGCTCGGTGATCATATAAATAATAAGGAATTAAAGGAAATCAAAGCAACCCTATCTTGCTTTGAGGTAATTAATATGCAATATACTTCCGGGACTACTGGATTTCCAAAGGGCGTAATGCTTACGCATCACAACATTATAAACAATGGTTTCTCTATCGGTGAGTGCCAGAAATTTACTTCCAATGAACGGGTATGTCTCCCCGTTCCATTATTTCATTGCTTTGGAATAGTTTTGGGTGTAATGGCAATATTGACGCATAGTGCAACGGCAGTGATAGTTGAAAATTTCGATCCATTAGCTGTTCTGGCAGCCGCACAGAAAGAAAAGTGTACAGCATTATACGGTGTCCCGACCATGTTTATAGCCGAATTGAACCATCCCATGTTCAGCCTCTTTGATCTAAGTTCACTTCGCACAGGGATTATGGCCGGATCGCCATGCCCCATGGATGTAATGAAACAGGTTGTAGAGAAAATGAATATGAAAGATGTCACCATTGCATACGGACTGACAGAAGGTTCACCTGTGATGACACAGACACGAACTTTTGATCCGATTGAAGCCAAAGTATCTACCGTTGGGAAAGAACTTCCCGAAATAGAAGTTAAGGTAGTCAATCCGGATACAGGTATTGAATGTCTGCCCGACGAACAGGGAGAAATGCTTTGTCGCGGTTACAATGTGATGAAGGGATATTATAAAAATGAAGCTGCCACCCGTGAGGTTGTTGACAAAGATGGCTGGCTTCATTCGGGCGATTTGGGTGTAAAAACAGTTGAAGGCTACTTTAAAATAACCGGCCGTATTAAAGATATGATTATCCGGGGGGGTGAAAACGTTTATCCCCGTGAGATTGAAGAGTTTTTATATACCATGCCCGGAATTAAAGACATCCAGGTTGCCGGAATACTCTCACAAAAATACGGGGAAGAAGTGGGTGCATTTATCATCCGAAAAGAAGGTTCCACATTCACCGAAGAAGATATTCAGGATTTTTGCAGGGGTAAAATATCGAGATACAAAATTCCGAAATACGTCTTTTTTGTAGATGGTTACCCGCAGACTGCCAGTGGTAAAATTCAGAAATATAAACTAAGAGATATGGGCCTCCAACTATTGAAAGAAAGAGGTGTGACGGTTGTATGAAAAAAATCCAAAAAAATTGAGCAATTTATATTTTGAACCTATTCCGAATGATCATTTTAACAAAAAAATTTTCATAATTACAAAGTCTAAGAAATATTCTTATCCTCCTCTTTTTATTTTTACATAGAAATCGAGAGGAAATAAGGCTGTCATTAAATTGTAATTTTACTTATGATAAGTACTCACAATTTATTCTTAATATTTTTCTTGCAAATTATCGATTAAAATAACCTTCCAACTAGCTTTTTTATTTTGTAATTCTTGAGGATATTTTATAACTGAATAAACCATTTTTGTTTAATCGTGTTACTAAATTATCGAAGATTCTTATTTTTTTTCGCAATAAAGAATGAATAGCTTATATTTGGAAGTTTTTCGATTTCTAATTTAACTCTAGCTAAAGTTCAGAATTTCAGATAGATATTAAGTAAATTACATTATAAACTAAAGAATAGGTATGACAAAAAATCAAAAACTTCTACAGTGGGTGAAGGAATGGGCAGAATTATGCCAACCCGATTCAATATTCTGGTGTGATGGTTCGGAAAAAGAAAACCAGGGATTACTGGATTTAATGGTTAAAACCGGCATGGCTGTTAAGCTTAATGAGGCCAAGCGTCCCGGAAGTTATTATTTCCAAAGCGATCCTAGTGATGTAGCCCGTGTAGAAGACCGTACGTTCATATGTTCTGAAAAGAAAGAAGATGCAGGGCCCACAAATAACTGGACCGAACCAACGGAGATGAAAAAGACTTTACGCGAGTTTTACAAGGGTTGCATGAAAGGAAGGACGATGTATATAATTCCTTTCAGTATGGGGCCATTGGGATCTAAAATTGCCCATATTGGGGTTCAGATAACTGATTCTCCATATGTTGTAGTAAATATGCGCATTATGACCCGCATGGGTGAGAAAGTTTTGGATGTTCTCGGCGATGGTGAATTTGTTCCTTGTATCCATTCAGTGGGTGCACCTTTGTTGCCGGATCAAAAAGATGTTCCCTGGCCCTGTGCCCCGATCGAAAATAAATATATTTCACATTTTCCAAAAACGAATGAAATTTGGTCGTATGGCAGCGGTTATGGTGGAAATGCTTTGCTGGGTAAAAAATGTTTTGCCTTACGCATTGCCTCAAACATGGCCCATCGTCAGGGATGGCTGGCAGAACATATGCTGATTATGGGTATTACAAATCCAAAGGGTGTAAAGAAATACTTTGCAGCTGCTTTTCCAAGTGCCTGTGGCAAGACCAATCTTGCGATGCTTATACCGACAATCCCGGGTTGGAAAGTTGAAACTGTTGGAGATGATATTTGCTGGATGAAATTTGGAGAAGACGGACGTCTTTATGCCATAAATCCTGAGGCAGGATTCTTTGGAGTTGCTCCTTTCACATCAATGGAAACAAATCCAAATGCGATGCTTTCCTGCAATAAAAACTCAATATTCACTAATACAGTATTAACCCCCGATGGTGATATTTGGTGGGAAGGTATTGGCTACGATGCTCCGGAAGGTTCCATTACCTGGACCAACGAAAAATATGATAAATCAAGTGGAAAACCCGGAGCGCATCCAAATGCCCGTTTCACAGCCCCTGCAAGTCAGTGCCCGGTAATTGACAAGGATTGGGAAAATCCCAAAGGAGTTCCGATCTCTGCTATTCTCTTTGGCGGACGCAGGCCTGGCACAGTGCCTTTGGTTTATCAGGCATTTGACTGGAACCATGGTGTTTTTATAGGTTCAATTGTTGGTTCTGAAGTAACCGCAGCAGCTATTGGATTAAAAGCAGGTGTCAGACGTGATCCTTTCGCAATGTTGCCCTTCTGTGGTTATCATATGGGCGATTATTTTGGTCATTGGGTAAAAATTGGAGAAACAGCACCCGACAAAACCAAATTGCCCAAAATATTTAATGTAAACTGGTTTAGAAAAGGTTCAGATGGCAAATTTCTATGGCCAGGTTATGGTGACAACATCCGAGTGTTAAAATGGATTTTCGAATGTCTTGAAAACACTGCAGGAACTGTTGAAACTCAGATTGGGTTTGTCCCCAGAAAAGGAGATATTGATATTTCAGGCTTAAGCGGAGTTGCTGATAAAATGGATGATATTCTGAAAGTCGATAAGACTGAATGGCTTGCTGAATGTGAATTAATTGCAGAACATCAGGCTAAATTTGGCGACAGGTTGCCGAAAGAAATGACAAAACAATTTGAAAATTTGAAAGCACGACTTTTAAAATAATAATAATAATAATATACCCTGACAGGGTTCCAAACCCTGTCAGGGTTCTTCATTTTCAATTATTCCTGTTTTCGTTTTATGCAGTACTTTGCAATCTTCCAATTTATTGAACCTTTCTACTAATAATTCTTGCTTCACTATTATCCTCTTATCCGAAATACTACCAATATAAGAACTCCACAGATATTCGACAGGATGCTCACAAAAACCGTGATGTACCGGATTGTTGTGAATATATAAAACGAGTCGTCTGAAATATTTTTCACTGGAAATCAATTTCCTCTTGAATGGCCTCTCAAAAAGACCCCCATGACGTGCATACATGTTATTGTATGCCTGCGCGTAGGAATTAAAAAGATGCGAAAAATAAATATGGGGTGGTTTAATACCCCTGACAGGGTAAAGTATCCTGTCAGAAGTATATAATCTATTCAAATCGATTTCATTTTCCTCTCTTATACGAATTAATATATGAAAATGATTCCCCATGAGGCACCAGGCATAGGTATCCGCAATTGGGCAAATATACTTTTCATAAAGCTGTAAAAAAAATTCATAATTTTTTTTCTCGCGAAACAAGGAAACTCCATTTATTCCGCAATTATACACATGATAGTAATTACCATGCGTTATAGGTTCGATATTTCTCATAATCAGTTATTTAAATATTGCACATAACGTATTGATAAACCCCCTGACAGGGTCTGAGACCCTGTCAGGGGGAATGTAATCTTCATCATTTTTTCGAAACAGGATTGACTTCAACCACCAAAATCATCCAAAAATCACTTGCAAGTTTTTCATTCAAAAGATAATCATAGGGCATTGTAAAATATCCTTTTTGTCCCCATTTTTCGCCCCAACTGTTTCGCACAATAAATCGCTTTTGGTCGTCATCATAGCCGACAGCCAAAACTGCGTGACCTCCCAACAAAGTTTCATCTTTCGCAGGCATCTTCACGTTACCAGACTGGGCTACCTCGGAACTTTCAAAACTCTCATATACCGAAAAACCAAAAACAAAAGGAGTTCCTTCAGACAGGCAACCCTTCATCTGATTAATATCCCTTACAACCCGGTGATAAGAAAGAACCTGATGTTTAAGAGCCTCTTTATAACAAGCCGATTGGGGTTTCTGAGCAAATTCACTTATATTATAGGGCCACATATCTTCAGGACAAACCCCCTGTTTATTCGCAGATTTGATACCATCGCGTATCATCGCCCCATTATCATTGTTTACAGTGTTTTCTATAACCCTTTCATTATAATAAATAAAAAGTCGCGATGGAATAAATGAGGGTGCTTTCTGCTTTATTAATTCATACTGAAATGCGCCACCAACAGCATTTGCAGTACAACTGCCCAGTTTACCCTGATCATAAACCGGCGGACATAAACCTCTTAAATCCACCTTATTCGGAAGCTTTCCGATTACAGCTGCAGAAGCTAAGTAACTTAAGTCGCGTTGATCCGGAAGATCGGGTAACCAACCATAATTAAAAGATTGTCGATTCATTGGTTTGGATTTTTAGTTATTGCTATTATGTATAACAAAATATGTAACGATTGGGAGTCACTTTTTACGAAATTATAGCAAAAATTACAATTCAATGCCGTTTAATATTATGAATTTTATAAAAATTGCGTGCATAGTGAGTCCATAACCAACAGCCAGCTTGAATCAACTAATGTAAATAGAATTTGTACTCCCAAATAAACACCTAACTTTTAAAGTATAAATCAAATTATCAGTTCTTTTTCAAATTGAACCTCACTTTTGATCAAGAAATAATAAATTGTCTGGAACAGATGAGAAATTCTTAATTCCATGACTATTCATTATGAGAATTCATCAATCTTTAGATTTCTTATATAATGTATGACTTCGTTAATTTTCATAATGTACTAAATTTCAAGTACTTTACTCCTTAAGCTCTTATGAAAATCATATTTTATGTCATTATGTCTGAATAAGTTTATTTATTATGCCATAATGGCATTTTCTTGGGTTTGGTATATAACTTGTCTATTCCGTCATTGAAAATATAATATCAAACTAAAAAAAATGGAGGATAAAACTATGTTACCAATAATTGTAAGAAGAAGGAATCTGGCTGTGCCCAGTTTTGGCGACGAATTATTTAACGACAATTTTCTGCCGAAATTTTTTGATTGGGGATCAAGCGTCAAAGATTCAGGCCTGCCAGCTGTGAATGTAGAGGAAACAGATAAAGAATATCGAATTGAGTTAGCCGCACCTGGTCTTGAAAAAAACGACCTTAAAATAGCTGTCAACGATGGTATATTGACTATTTCTTCTGAGAAGCAGACCGAAAATGAAGAAAAAGATGACAGATATATCCGTCGTGAATTTGGCTATACTGCATTCTGTAGGTCATTTACTCTACCTGAAGGAACCAATAGTGATAATATCGGCGCTTCTCATAAAAATGGAGTGCTGAATATCAGTATTCCAAAAGAAGAAGTGAAATTGGCTCCCTTGAAGGAAATTAAAATTTCATAATCAAATGGGCTTTTTTTGAACGCAGTCTGGTTTCAGACTGCGTTTTTTTTATTGCCAATAATTATGATTTAACCGAGCTAATATATTATCTGTTAAAAATTCTAAAAATATTTCCTTGATATCTTCAAAATTCCTTCTTTTGCTTCTACTTTTTGAATTAATTGTAAGCGATTATGGATATCATAGTAGAAAATATTACCAAACGGTATGGTACACAGAAAGCCATCGACAATGTTTCTTTTAAAGTCAAGACAGGTGAAATATTGGGGTTTTTAGGTCCCAATGGTGCCGGAAAATCAACCACTATGAGGGCAATCGCTTGTTTTTTGGCTCCAAATGAAGGGAATATCACCGTAGGAGGATTTTCAATTCATCAAAACCCTCAGGAAATTAAAAGAGTAATCGGCTACCTGCCAGAGTCCAATCCTTTATATCAGGATATGCCTGTCATCGATTATTTGCATTTTATTGGGGAATTGCATGGCATTGAAAAAAACAATATTAAAAAACGTATTCTCGCAATGGTAAATACCTGCGGATTGGAAGGGGAAAAACAGAAAAAAATTAATGAACTCTCCAAAGGATATAAACAAAGAGTTGGGCTTGCACAGGCACTTATACACGATCCTCAGGTTTTAATCCTTGACGAACCTACGTCAGGCTTAGATCCGAATCAAAGAATTGAAATACGGGATCTGATCCGACAAATTGGTCGTGAAAAAACTGTAATCCTTAGTTCACATATTCTTGCAGAAGTGGAAGCCACCTGCGATCGGATCCTTATTATAAATAAAGGTAAAATTGTTGCTGACGGAACATCTGATAATTTGCGTAAAAAAGCACAGGGCAAAGAAATATTAAAGATTACGGTTGAGGAAGGTAATGTAAATGAGATATATAAAGCTCTGCAAAAATTGGATTCGACAGAAATGGTCGATTATTTGTCGAAAAGCGGTAATTCCTTTGAACTTCACAGCAAACCAGGAACTTCTTCAAGAAAAGAAGTTTTTAAACTTTGTGTGAATAAGAATTGGATCCTTACTGAACTTACTCCCACCGAGACTAAACTTGAAGATGTTTTCAGAGAACTAACCATGAATTAAATATTGAATTATGTCAACAATTTGGATTATAGCCAAAAGAGAACTGAATGCATTTTTTGATTCACTTCTTGCCTATATTTTGATTATTGTATTTCTTGCTTTCACAGGGTTCTTTACCTGGTTTTTTGGAAGCGACGTTTTTTTAGTAAACCAGGCAAGTCTTCAATCGTTTTTTGGCGTTGCCTATTGGACTTTGTTTATAGTAATTCCGGCATTAACTATGAAACTTATTGCAGAAGAACGCAATTCCGGCACCATAGAATTAATACTTACCAAACCGGTTTCTGACTGGCAATTTGTTGTTGGAAAATTCATGGCAGCACTGATACTTATAATATTTACACTTGCGTTAACGCTGCCCTATTACATTACAGTTGCATTCATTGGCCCTATTGATCATGGTGCAACGATTTGCGGATACCTGGGACTGATTTTAATGAGTGCTGTTTATATCAGTATAGGTATTTTTGCAAGCAGTATTACTACCAACCAGATTGTATCATTTCTGATAGCGCTTCTGATAGGAATTTTCTTCCACCTGTTATTCGGAATCCTGGCGAATAGTTTTCCTGGTTTTTTTGGTAATATTCTCGATTACATAAGTTTAACCACTCATTTTGAATCTATTTCACGCGGCGTAATTGATACCAAAGATTTAATTTATTTCTTTTCCATTATAGCGCTTGGACTCTTTGGCGCTGAAGTAGTATTATCAAAACGAAATCTTTCTGACTAAAAGCAAAATTGAGAAGAATATGAAATCGAAAAAAAATATAACCGTTGTCATTCTCCTTGTTATTGGCACAATACTGTTGGTCAATTATTTAACAACACGGTTCTTTTTGCGGCTTGATTTTACTGAAGATAGTCGCTATACACTTAGCAATGCTACAAAAAATATTTTGCGTGAACTTCACGAACCCGTTACTGTTACTGCCTATTTCTCAGGTAATCTGCCACCTCAACTCGACCAGGTAAAACGCGATTTCAGGGATATGCTTATCGAATATTCCAATTATTCAAAAGGAATGATCGTATATGAGTTTGTGGATCCCTTGAAGGATGATAAAATGCAATCCAAGGCTCAGCAGGCTGGAGTTACTCAAATGCAGGTTCAGGTGCGTGAAAAGGATCAAATCAAGGCACAAATTGCTTACATGGGGGCAGTGATAAATTATGGCGAGCAAAAGGAAGCATTACAATCAATTCAATCTGCAACCGGACTTGAATATCTGCTTACTTCTACCCTCAAAAAAATGGTTGTTAAGGATAAGCCTTTAATCGGTCTAATTCAAGGTCATGGTGAGCCAAATCTTGGAAAATTATGGCAGGCAAAGCAATTTCTGGATATTCTCTACCAAACAGAGCTTATCAACTTAGCAGATTCCTCCATTCAACTAAAAAAGTATAAGACCCTGGCAATTATTGGACCAACAGATTCAATTCCACTTATGCAACTTGCCAAACTCGATCAATTTTTGGAATCCGGAGGAAGGATATTCGTTGCTATCAACAGGGCAAAAGCTGATCTGAAACAAAACCAGGTAACTACGGCGGTAAATACCCGTCTTGAAACCTGGCTAAGTCAGAAAGGAATTGATGTAAACAGCAACCTTGTTATCGATGAGAATTGTGCCCGCGTAGGAGTCCAACTTCAACCAGGATATTATATGCCTGTTTCTTTTCCTTATTTTGTAAAAGTCAGTAATTTCGGAAAACATCCTATTTCTTCAGGTCTTGAAGGTGTCTATCTGCAACTTACCAGTTCGATTACTTTTTCAGGCGATTCCAGTATTAAATTCACTCCGATATTGTTTTCTTCCGAACACACAGGAACAAAACCTGCAGAAGGTTATCTTGATGTTATGCGGAAATGGAGTGAGGCAGATTTTCCAGTTTCAAAACTTACTCTCGGTGCCGCAGTGGAAGGTAAATTTGGAAAAGGGAAACCCAGCAAAATGGTTATCATTGGTGATGCTGATTTTCCTCTTTCTGAAGACCAGCAAAACCAGGTAAATGCCGATAATATCAATCTCTTTGTAAATTCCATCGATTGGCTTTCAGACGATACAGGATTGGTACAATTACGCACCCAAGGCGCTACAGAAAGACCAATCAAAGAAATGGAAGACACGAAACGTGCCATTATTAAATACCTGAATTTCCTGCTGCCAATTATTTTAGCTTTAGCTTATGGCATTTTCAGGTTCCAGCGCAACCGTATTGTAAGACTTAAAAGAATGGAGGAAGGCTATGTTTAATAAATTAAACCTGAAATGGATGGTTGGCATTTTTGCCGTCTTGCTTCTAATTGCTTTAATTCTAACAATCCATGATAAGAAAGGGTTAACCAATCGCAATCGTTCATTTAAAGAAAAACTGACTGATTTCGATTCAACACAGGTAACTTCGTTGATAATTTACCCGAAGTCAAAAAAAGATCCCATTGTTTTAAGCAAAGAAGACAAAACATGGACGGTTTCTTCTGCCGGGAAAAAATTCAGTGCAGATGAATCCGGTGTTAAGAATATGATAGGCAGCCTCTTCTCCCTGAATCCAATGCGAATAGCAGCTAAAGATAAATCAAGTTGGAATGAATATGAAGTATCTGACTCCAATTCAAGCAGAGTTCAGGTATTTGTTGGTAAAAATGTTGCAGCCGATATATACATTGGGAAATTTACATATCAACAGCCAAAAAATGCCAATCCATACACAAGACAGCAGGGAACTTTAACAAGTTATGTCAGGGTTGATGGAGATAATTCGGTTTATGCTCTGGATGGATTGCTGAGTCTATCATTCAACAGACAGGCATCTGATTTCAGAAACCATGTTTTAATTTATTCTGATTGTAAGAAATGGAATAAATTGTCATTCTCGAGACCGGAAGGATCTTATAACCTCTTAAAACAAAATAATAAATGGATGGTCGATGGAATTCTGGCCGATAGCGCTTTAGTCGAGAAATACCTTACTTCCATTGAATATTTATACAATGCAAATTATGTTGATCAACCGATTTTGGAAAATACAACGCCCGACTATACATTAAATATTGAAGGTATTAACATACCTGATCCGATAAAAATCAAGGCATTCAAATCCGATACAACGAATTTGTATGTTCTCAGTTCATCATTAAATAAAGGGACTTATTTCAGTGGAAAACAATCGGGTTTGTTCAATAAGGTCTTTGTCGATAAAAATAGTTTGCTTATTCAATCGGCGGCTGGAAAATAGAATTGTTTAAAAAAAGTCCCAGTTTATTAAAAATTTGGGTATTTGAAAAGGTCAATAATGATTCCTTCGAAAATGAGAAAGCAGGCACGATGCCTGCTTTTTTGTTTTCATCGCTGGAGTCGTGATTTACCTATTTGATAATCTTCTATTTTTAATTTGAATGAGATTGTAATTATGTGCCTAAAGGGATTTGCAATGAAAAAAAACATATAGGATCTTCTCGAATAATTATTAAATAAGAATCCCATATTGCTTGTCTAGAATCCGATAAATATCTTCTTATTTTTCTGTCAAGTATTAATAAATATCAGTGGCTTTATTAAACTTTAGTGCTTTTAGCATCCAACCTGGTAACGTTTTTTTACGATCTCTCTTTTGTAGGTTAAGATACCATCCAAACTTCTTTATAATGGGTACCTTATGTGTTTCGACAAACTCAATGAGTGTGCCATCGGGATCTTCAATATAAGCAAATGCGCCTGCTGCCTCTCCCATATCAAAACTATCGCCCGTATCCACTGTAAAAGGGCAACCATTTGAGTTACATTCTTCGCGAATAGATTCCATTCCGAATATGTCAAAACACAGATGTATGAAACCCAAATCACCCCAGAAGCGATTTTGAAATATCTTAGAAGGCTTGCGATCAAGGACTTGTACGAGCTCGATCTGACTCTGTCCCAACATCCTGCTAAATGCACCCAGTCGAGGTTTACTGTGATTCAGGATTACCCTTCTGATCTTCGCATTTCCGCCCGGAATTCCTGAAAAATCACTAAATATATCAGTCTCGTCGCTAATGACCTGATCGTAACCAAGAATCAAATTATAAAACTCTTTGGATTTTTCAATATTACTCACACCAATTATGGCGCCGTAAGTTCCGCCGGTATGTTTCCCATTGTCCTGAAACCAGTTATTGCTGGATACAATCTGAAAAATATTATTAAAAGGATCACGAACAAAAAAATGCTTACTCGCGGCTTGATTCTCAATTCCACTAACCAGGTTCAAACCTTCCGATTTATACCAATTGTAAGTGGCATTGACATCCCTGCACTTTATTTTGGCTGCAAAAAGTCCAAGATCACCTATCATTATCTCAAATGAAGCAGGTTCAGGTATTCTTTCTGTGTATTGCCATATTTCCAATCCTCCTCCACCCTCTAGATTAACAGTAAGGGCTGCATGCCTTTTTTGCGGTTTACCCCCTGTATAAGGCAACATTAGTTCGGCCATTGCCGTTTCTTCAAAAACACGGATATCAAAGCCAAAATACTTTTTGTACCAGGCCCAGGCATTATGTACGTCTTTTACTCCAACGCCTATTTGTTGCAAACCGCTTATTATCTTTTCATTCATAACTTCTACTATTTCTATTTTATTTCTCTATTCTTCTTTTCAATTAATACGGAATTTACTAACCGGTAACATAAAGTCGGTTTATAGTAAATTGTTGCTTTCAGGTCGGTTTTACTTTATGTGCCAGGTAATAAAAGAATGATGGGAAGTATTTACGAATATATATCAATACAACCTCTTTTCCACCCACCCAGAGTTCTTTTTTATTGCGATTTACAGCATTGACAATCTTATGGGCACAAATTTCAGAGGACAACCCTTTAACCTGTCCATCGTCCATTACGCCATACTTCTCTCCATTTTTATTGATAGCATTGAGTGAAATATTTGTGTAAATCCTTCCCGGCGAGACAATAGTAATTTTAACATTTTTATCAAATAATTCGGCCCTCAGTCCTTCAAAAAATCCCTGTAGGGCATGTTTCGAGGCACAATATGCTGTTCGCATCGGAAAGCCAAATTTGCCAGTAACACTACTAATAACAATGATATTCCCTCCTCCCTCTGAAATTAATGATGGCAATACTTCTTTTGTCAAAGTCACGGCACCAAAAAAATTAGTTTCCATGATTTTCCTGTCTATTGAAACAGGGGTTTCAACTGCCAATGAACGCTGACTTATTCCTCCGTTGTTTATCAGAATATTAATTTTCGGGAATACCGATAAAACATTTGCGACTGCTATAACTATACTCTTACTGTTTTCTAAATCCAAGGGTGCAATAAAAGTTTTTACTCCCATGCTTTGGCATTTAGCAGCAACGGATTTCAATTTTTCTTCAGTACGCGAGGATAGGATAATATTTGCACCCAACCTGGCATACTCATAGCTTAATGCTTCGCCAATCCCGGATGATGCTCCGGTAATCCATATATTTTTCCCCCTGTAATTCATCGTTGTTGTTTAAAAAGTCTGTGAATTTAGCAATCTTTATGCTGAAATAGTCTTCATTAATTAGAATCCACAATACTATCCATTGTCTCAATTATTTCGTCGTAAAGCGCCTTATACCTTACAACTTGCTGGTCTTGAGTTTTCACTTTCCAGGTATACTTTATTTTCGCCCAGTTTTTAACATAAAAATTCCTGTAGTTGAGGGTAAATATTCCTGTTAGTGGAAGAGTCAGTATATAAATTAGTTTCAGCCACCAGAAGGGTATAAATATAAGTGTTAAAACTACAAGGAGCAGATAATAAACTACTATTAGCACTAAACCTGCGCCGTATTTGGCCGTACTGTGAAATTGCTGATCCTTAATCCCTTTTAATATTTTAGGAGGCAGAAAGAAATGAGGCCAGTTGTTAAAAAGGCCCAGAATTGCAATTGGAAGACCAATAACAGAGATCATTAATGCAATCAGGGTTCCGATTAAATTGTAATTTTTCTTTGAAGGCAGCCAATCGCGGAAATTTAAATTTTCCCTAAGGCTTTTATATTCAAGGTACGATGTATTTAATTCAGCGATTCTTTTTTCATCCTTTTTAAGGCAATTATCCAGAGCATCAATTATTTTTTTATCAGCAATAAAATGATCGGATAACTTGTTCCCCCTAAGGCCAAGTTTTTTGCATAAAGTAGGATTATAAAAAAATTTCAGAGCCATAAACAATTCATAATATTTTTCAGTTTCTATATGGATCATCAATTTTTTCATTTCATCTGCCAGTCGGTCGCGCAACAAGTTTATGCCGACAGCTTCATTTTTGATATATGCATCCCAGTAATCACAAACTTCGATAGGTTTACCAATATTCATAAACAGAGTCTGCCTGAATTTTTGATAATGCTTGTAATCCAATCCAACCGGTACAATTTTGACGCCCGGATTGGTCCCATATTCCTCCTGTGCTTTGAAAGCGATTCTAAAAATACCTTTCACCAGAGGACGCAATCGTCTTCTATCGCCATGGTTACCTTCCGGAAATATCCCCAGCAGATTTTCCTTGTTATGCAAAATGGCGATTGTAGTATCAAAGATTTCCTCATTCTTCTGTAAACTTGAGCGTCCATCGCGAATCCGGTAAATTGGCAGTATTTTGCAAAAAGTAAGAAGTTTAATCACAAAAGGGCTTGAGAAAACATCGGCACGGGCAAGAAAAACAGTTTGAAATTGTACGCCGGACACAATTGCCAATGCATCCATTAAAGCATTCTGATGGTTGGGGGCAATAATAACCGGGGCGTTCCGGGGTATGTTGGAATGATTTTGAATTTGAATTTTACGATAATATAAATCATAAATTGGTTTTGTCAGAAGGTATTTAGCCATCCAATATCCAACGGACCATTTGTCGATAGTCGTATTTTTGCCCATACCTTTTATTTTAAATTTTTTGCACAGCAAAGATATAATTAAGGAGAAAAAGTATCGAAACAGCTGGACTAATTTTTTGGTGCACGTCGTGACCAATAACCTGCCAATGTCAATCCCGACAGGATATGCCACAGTCCCCACCAGGCAGCTACAAACATCATTCCGCCAATAGCCATGCCGGGAGGAAATATCTTTGGATTAAACAGCAATACCAGTGCCAGTCCTGAATTGTGGATCCCGGTTTCTATGGAAATGGTTCTGCAATCTATTTCGCTGCATTTGAGGTATTTGGAAAAATAATACCCTAAAAATAAGCCGAGCCCATTGTGAATAAGGACAATGATGAAGATATACTTAATATAATGAATGAAATAGTAGTAGTTGCTCCGGAAAGCAAAGGCTATAAACAGGATAAAGAAGATTAGTGATACAGTCTTTATTGGTTTTAAAATTTTCCGCGTTGTATTAGGAAGATAGTGATTAAAGGCCATTCCCATAGAAATAGGAACGCCCAGGATCAAAACCACCGTCTCAAACATTTTAACGGGGTTGATTTCAAGCGGGCGAAGTAAGGATCCTGAATCGACCTGACTAATAAAATTCGTATACAGACTGCCCCATATGTAAAAGTTCATAGGAGTAAATACGATAGCAAGTATTGTTCCTATCGCAGTCATGGAAACCGCAAGTGCAGCGTTTCCCCTTGCCAGGGCGGAGAGAAAATTCGAAATATTCCCACCCGGACAAGCTGCGACCAGTATCATACCCATTGCAATAGTCGGAGTAATAAATTTGTTCAGACAAACTACTACAACAAATGTGGCAATAGGCAAAACAAGAAACTGAGATAATAAACCGATAGCAGGAACCCTTTTGTTGATCGCCAGGTTTTTAAAATGTTCGACTTTGATACCCAGTGCCACACCAAACATGATGAATGCAATGGTTAGATTTAAGGCAAACAAACCATTTTCAGAGAAATTCAGGCGAATTGAATCCAGTGATTTCAATGCTTCGTACATAATGTCAGTTAGAAATTAGATCCACGAAAAGTTGATAAATATACTGCTTTTATGAAAATTGCGGGAGAATTACTAAATTTCATAAAACAAAATCAGAATGCAGCACATCGACAAATATTTTATTAAAACCGATCCGGAAAAATTGAAGGATAATTTTTTTAAAGCCATTGGCAGCGACTGGCTGTTAATAACTGCCGGGACTCCGGAAAAATTCAACACAATGACGGCAAGTTGGGGAGCGATTGGAGTTTTTTGGAGTAAACCAGCAGCTATTTGTTTTATTCGTCCAACCCGATATACCTTTGATTTTGCCAGCAGAAGTGATGTATTTACGCTAAGTTTTTTTACCGAAAAGGAAAGAAAAATACTACAATATTGCGGCAGTAAATCAGGTAAAGATGTCAATAAAATTGAATTCACTGGCTTAAGACCACTTTTGACTGAAAATAAAGCCATAGCTTTTGAGCAAGCCCGGTTAGTTATCGAATGCAGAAAAGTTTATTATGACGATTTAAAACCAGACAATTTTCTTTTACCGAATGCCAATGCCAGAATTTATCCCAATAAAGATTACCATAGGATGTTTATTGGAGAGATATTGGGTTGTTTTATGAAAAATGAAATGTGATTAAAGCAATTTTGAATTATAGCCCTGAAGGGCATAGCCGTCAAGCTAATAGGATTTAAAAAGCTTTATATTAGAATGTTATGATAACAATATAGAAGGGGAAAAACCTTATTTGAGTTTATAAACCTTAATAGAAAAACTACCACTATTTGCCCAACCTTATTACCTTATTAATTGATCAATTGTTGTTGAAATAAGGTAATAAGGTTACTGAGGTTGTGCTGCTGATTCTACTAAGGTTTCTTCAGAAAAATAAGGTTTTTTCATACAAGAATAATCCTTAAGTTGACGGCTATGCCTGAAGGGGCTTAAGCAACAACATAGGACATCGTCCTATGTAATAAAAATCATACAACTCAAAGCCCTGAAAGGCGTAAGCATTAACAAATGCAAAATAATAATCAATTGTTCTTAAGATATTCGCAATCAAATTTTTTTGGCTGTTTGAATTATATTTGATCTTGTACCCATTTTTAAAATTTGTGTTCAAATCAAAAATAAAAAACACTGTTCAGCAATTTTCAGAATAGTATTTTTTATTTCTATGTATTTCAATTCTGACTATCAGGATTGTGGTAATAAATCTTTCGTTTTTAGTTCAGAGGGTGAAAATATCCCAATGACACCATTAAGACCGACGCTCATCACGATATTGAAAAAGAAGGCCAGAAATCCAAAAAGCAACAATGCACCGCATAAACAGGCGAGTACCATATAAATACTAAATTCACCGTGAACATACAATGACCTTCGTAACATACCGTTGAGGCCGGCCATGCCCATGAATGCTCCCATACCGATTCCCCCGATTAGCTGCGCCCAAAAATGAAAATCAGCAAGTTTCTGGCTGTATAATTTAGCCCCGTTCGTAAGGATGGGGAAAAGAAAATAAATCGCTGAATAAAGCGTCATAGAAAGTCCAACCAGAACAGCAACATGTACATGTGGGCCTATAACCCATTGTGTATTATGAAGTATCCTGTTCAATCCAATATCCGCTTGCATTATACCAGCAGGCACAGCAAGGGCAAAACCAAGAAGCCCACCGAGTAAAAACTTCAGTGGATTTGTCATTTGCAAAGGGCGGGCGCTCCACAATGTATAAAGCGTAATGAAGAATGCAAGACCCTGTGTAATCAGTTCGAAAGCAGTAACCATTTCACCGGAAACAACTTTTAAAATGCCTGGTTGTGCCTGATCCGACAGCAAATGATGTGACCAGACTGTCCATGAAACCACAAGTTCTACAAGCAGGGCGATCCGTGCAATATTTTCCATATATAGTTTCCTGCCCGTTATTAATGTTGCCAGCAGATACCAGGTTCCGGCAACAAAAATTAATACCAGTCCGTCGGCTACAAGGTCGAGACCCCACCAGAACCAGTTTTTATACAACAGTGCATCGATGGCTGTTGATTTTAGGTCAAAACCCATCAAAGCAGCGACCATATATACCAGGATCAGCACACCGGTAAATAAAATGATTACGGAATTAAATGCCACGTCTACAGTTCCTTGCGTTATGGCGGCAACCGGAAGACTCACCAACTGTTCTTTCTTGTTTCGTTTGAATAAATTCCGCACTGCAGTGATCCCTAAAGCTGATTTTAATAGTTCACGGGAAGGCTGTTTCTCCCAACCTTCCGGAGTATATGTAAGCGTTTTGAAAACATTGATTACAAAAAAAACAGTGCCAAGCATCACCAAAGCGATTCCCAGAATAAAAAAAGTGCCGCCGATTACACTAAATTGGCTGAAATCGGCAGGTAAAGGCCAGTACAATGTATACAAGGGTGCATAATGGGTTAAAAATCCAGCACTCCAGAAAACAAATGTACCAATGGCTATAAGCAAAAAAGTCCAATTCCCCAACCTGATGCTCCAAAGTGGTTTTTTCAACAAGAATGGTACTAAAAACAGGAAAGCGCCAAAAACTATAGAATAAGTAGAACCAAAAATACCAACCAACGGGTGAGCCGTCATAATGGCAAAAAACTGTTTTGTGGAAATCTGTGAAATGGGTTGAACCTCATAGATTCGCATAATCATGCCTTCAATTACAACAAAGCCGAAATATACAAGTCCTACAACAACAAAACGCAATGTTAACTTTTGCATCGGAGTCAGACTTTTTGGTTTAAACAAACCTTCTTCGCCGTTTAAAAATGTTTGTATTAAGTTCATATTCAATAATTTTTTGGATTATTAGGTTAGATCTTTACTTTGAAGAAATTTGATCACAGTTAACAATAACTGCGTCTTTGACGATCATATTTACACCTTCAGGACCTGAATACTCTGTTGAACGGATAGTATATACGCCACTCTTATCAAACTGCCAGAGGATATCATTCATATGCCCCGGAACAACCTGCATTTGAAATACCATTGAATTATCCTGTCTAAACAGCCCAAAACCATAGGTCAGATCATTGGATGTCACTTTAAAAAGTGCCTTTTCATGACAACTGATTATCATCTTTTCCCGGGGCAAAATGAAGTGATGTTTTTCAACCGTAATGTTGAATACTTTGTCCGGTGTGATTTCGGCACGATTCATATCGATCGGCGCCCATGGAATCGTGTGGTAGGTTATAATGTGCAACGACACCCCCAGCACAATTAAAAAGGAGACAAATGAGTAAAAAAGTGAATTTTTAATGACGCCTTCTTTTCCCTTTCTTGTGATTTTATAGGCAAACCAACCCATCAGCGATAGGATTGCAAGACAATAAAATGTGTAAGCCATTGTCTGGCCATGCAACACAGTATTTGAATCGACCATAATTCCTGTTTTTTTAATTAAACTACCGGATTTTGAAATCTTCTATTTAAAGATTCCTAAATCTAAGAAACAAATTGATGATCCCCAAATAATTGCTTAGGGACTTAAGCGTAAACATAAGACATCATTTTAATCAAATTAAGAGCCCTGAAAGAGCCGTCCCCGCATTTTTGCAGGGATGAAAGCCACTTTAGCTCAAAAATATAAAGATCTCATAAACTGAACGGATTCATAACTGTTTACTATTAAACTTCTTCCGTACCATGTCTTATGTCTTTTACGATACAAAATGCGGTTTCTGCAGTAACATCATAGATCCTATCCGGAAGCGACGAAATTTAAGCAATGTCAACTTTTTCGATATCTCACAGATGGATGAAATCCTTACTTTCAAAGAAAAAAAAGCCATTCAGGGAGTTGACTCGATCATTGTCATCGATGAATCCAATATCTGGAAATATTCCAATGCTATAATTAAATTGTTTATTTTAACAGGTGGTAATTATAAGGTAATGGGCTGCTGCCTTTCCCTGATTCCACGGCCGCTCAGAGATGTGACATATCGGTTTGTAGCGCGAAATCGGTACGGATTTTTTGGGAGATTGGCTTGCAGGAAACTCGATTAATCAATTCCCTTTAATCACCCTTTCTCCAAAGGGGAAAATGAGTTCAATCCCCTTCTCCAAGGGCGAAACACTATTGCATTACAACACCTCTTCGCCCAACTCTATTTTTTTATACCAGTTGGAGAGCAACGCCATGAGATTACTAAAAGTATGCATTGCCTCAATTGTTTCGTCAGACACTTCTCGTTTTTGCAGTCTCAGTAATAAGAGAGCATATAAAGCACTCAGGCAAATTTCAACCTCATTTTCAACATTTGGTCCCAATTTCTCACCAAAATCCCGAAGATTGGGTACTGTCCAATAATACTGTTCAAGATATTTAGGGTCTTTTTGAACATTAATTAATTTTAAATGAAGTTTGTTCATATCTTCAACGAGCAATCTTAACATTTTCATATGACCAGATTCCTTAATTTTCTCCTCGTGCATTGTAAGAATAATGTTGGCATACCAATCCCGAAATTCAGCCTTAATTTTTTCAGGCTCCGAAAATTGCGATATCAGATATTTATCAATAAGATCAATATTAAACTGGCAAGCCCTGACAGAATCTTCCACTTGCCACATATATAAAACATATTCGGCAATATTATCTTTGCGTTTTTCTTTTGCAATTAACATCGATTTTTCTTTTTATTCATTTTTTAATTTATCGATTTCTCTGCGTTCCTTTTTAGTTGGTCTGCCTGTACCCCTATCACGCGCAAAAAAGAATGTATCCTTTACCTTTAGTTTTTCGAGTTCTTCAGGTGACGTCTGGTCATTTAAATATTCAACGACCAATTTAGCAGGCAACCTGTTATTTGTCAAACTCTTTACGATATAACTATATACTAAGGGAGGTTTACGAACTGTAACACTCTCACCCGATTTTATTTCCTTTGAAGGTTTTGCCTCCATACCATTCACCAATATCCTCCCCTTTCTGCATGCTTCCGTCGCCTGTGAACGTGTTTTGAACACCCTCACTGCCCACAACCACTTATCAATTCTTTCTTTTTCCAACAATTGAAAAAAATTAGACTATCTAATCCGCAAATTAGGGAAAAACTATTTCAATCTGCAAATCTCTGCAACTACTTTCTTATGAATAGAACCAAACAATTAATATAAAAAATGGATCTCAATTCTTTAATTGCTTTTGAATATATCGAAATTGTCAGCTATTAAAGTATACCCTATTGATTCTCAGATGCATTATTATCCAATACCTACCAGACAGATTGGACAGATACCGGCCAATTATTGGCAATTTTGGATCTATGGTACTCAGGAAACGTTAAATGTCAAATTTAAGATTAAGAATGGTTTAAATTCCACCACTGGCAGGAATCTCATGATCCGACTCCTTTTTTACGATGGGAAGTTCAAAAAAGAAAGTAGTACCTTTATTTTCTTCCGATTCGAAATAAATTTTACCACCCAGGTACCTTTCTCCGAGTAACTTCATGCTGTAAGTACCAATGCCCCTGTTTGACCCTTTTGTAGAAAAGGAACGTTGAAATACCTGATATTTTATATCATCATCCATGACCCTATCATTGTGGACAGAAAAACAAATCGAATTTTTAACTTGTTTGTATGAGATGTTAACAACGCCATTTCTTGATGTAGCCTCGAGTGCATTTTTAAGCATGTTTATCAGAACCCGGATCAATAGGAAGTAATCGGTAATCAGAGGTATATCTTTAATCTCGGGGAAGATTTTAATGCGTTTTTCATAGGCTACAGTATGATACTTCATTTGATTCACTATGTTTTCCAAAACTTCCTTTGCTGACACTTCAGCAGGGACTACTTCCAGATCGCCCTTTTCAGCCTCCATAACAGACCGATGTGAATTAATTTCTTCAACAATTTCGGAACTAAGATTTGTAGCTGTTTCTATCAGATCTCTTGTTTTACTTGACACAGATGGAAATTGTATATTTTCAAAAAAACAGCTCAGGCTGCCAGCCTTATTCAGCAGATCATGAAAGAAAATTCTTTCAAGGGCCTGAATTCTCTTATTATCACTAATATCATCAAGTGAAACAATTGTAAAGGTCTTTCCATCAATTTTCAGAGGAGAGGCAGTGATTTGAAAATCATATGCCATAAATCCTTCCGATAAATCACCTGTAATCCTGGCTTCACCTTTCACCCTTTTAGAAGTTTCCTGACTTTTACGAATAACAGAAAATGCCCCGCAATATTCGCAACTCCTGGCAGCACCACAGCCATCAGGGTCCTCCAAACTATGAATACAACCCAACAATTCTCCAGGTCTAAATCCTAGCTTATCAGAGTATGATCCGGATGCAATATCCGTAAAATAAGCTTTATTTCCGAAGACCATTTGTCGGAATTCGTTTAAGATAATAATGATATTTGGCAGCGAGTTAAGCAGTTCTTTTATGTGAGGCGCTTCAAAAATCATCTTTGCATCCGAAAAAATCTCATCTTTTCCGGCTCTTCCAGCAGAAAGAATCTTATTTGAAGTTTTTAATACCATCTGTCTCTTTTTGAGTTCTTAATTTACAAATAAACAGTTATACTACCAGTAATGTTAACCACTTATTTTTTTTAAAGTGACAAATATCATTTTAGTCAAACGATTTTAATCATCCTACTTCTGGAAAATAGTGAATTTTATTATTATAAAACAATAGAAAATTACTGCGGAAAGAGAGTGAAGAAAAAAACTGTATGGAAATTGTAGTGATTGTCAACGAATAATCCTGATTTTATGGCACCTACCTATTTTTGCAACATCCCCAGAAGAAGTTTTTTCATATCGGTATAATTATCAGCTACCGGAAATTCAGGGAAATCTTTTACTACATTTTGAGGTGGTCTGTATAAAAAGGCTTTATCGGCTTCCTGAAGCATTGAAATATCATTGTAAGAATCACCCAAAGCAATAACAGTAAAATTCATACTCTTCAATGCTTTTACTACCTGTCTTTTAGGGTCTTTTTGTCTGAGTTTGTAATCAATTATCTGATTGTTCTCGTTTACTTCCAGCGAATGGCAAAATAATGTAGGGTATTCGAGTTGGGCCATCAGTGGTTCTGCAAACTCTTCAAAAGTATCAGATACCATGATAAGTCGTGTCACCTGCTTCAGCCAGTTTATCATTTCCATGGCGCCGTCCAGAGGTTTAATTGTACTAATAACATTCTGGATATCCTTCAGTGTAAGATTGTGTTCATCGAGTATTTTCAGCCGATAGCGCATCAATTCGTTATAATCTTTAATATCGCGTGTGGTAAATCGTAGGGCCTCAATGCCGGTTTTTTCTGCTACATTTATCCACACTTCGGGGACCCATACACCTTCAAGATCAGAACAAACAACAAACATTTTCGGGAGGGTATTTTAATTTATAATTAATAATGTGAATGAATGGTTAAAATTTTTAAAAATTATAACAAATCTTTGTATTTCCCTTCTTGTGGCAGGCAAGATCATAATCCCTGCATGGCGGGTCACAAAAATAAATCGTAAATGTGTTAATAATTAGATACCTAAGCAAATATTTATATTTAATGATTCAATATTCTTAATTCGCGTTAATAGTTCTTGTTAAGATATTCCTTAAACTTTGAATATGAATTATCAAGAAGTTCAAACTTTTCATCTTTTTCTTCGAGTCCCTTCAAACTTTCAGGTAAAGGTGGATTAATAGATAAAATTTTCTCAATCTCAAAAGGAAACTTTGCAGGATGGGCTGTTTCGAGACACACTGCAACCTGGGAAGTGCTGGCTTGAAAATGATTGAGATACTTCTGCATACCTTCCCATCCAACTGCTCCATGTGGCTCCAGTATTATTTTATGTCTGTCATATACCCCTTTCATAGCAATGCGGGTCTCATCGTCATTTAAACTAATGGCAAACATGTCATTTTTCATCGAATCCATATCAGGTTGTTTGATAATGATACCCTTTTCATTCATAAAACCACCATATAAAGCTACAATGCGGGCAATATTGCTGGGGTGACCTACATTCATTGCACTGGAGATACAATTTAGGGAGGGAATGATTGTTTTGTAATTGCCGCTTTTAAAATATTCGGGTACCTCATCATTCTCATTGGTTGCAACCACAAACTTTTTCACCGGTAGGTGCATTTTTAATGCAATCAATCCGCCCATGAGATTACCAAAATTTCCTGAGGGTACTGAAAATATTATTTCTTCATCCTTCATAATATCACAAAGACGCGAATAAGCGTAGAAATAATACATACTTTGTGGTATTAACCTACCAATATTGATGGAATTGGCAGACGACAGATTCAACGTTGCCAGATCCGGATCATTGAAAGCCATCTTTACCAGGGCCTGACAATCATCAAATTTACCATCTAAGGAAAGAATCTGAATATTTCGATGCAGTGTAGTCATTTGTTTTCGCTGACGGTCTGTAACTTCCTTTTCAGGAAAAAGAATTACTACCTGAATATTATCCAGACCATAAAATGCATTTGCAATTGCGCTGCCGGTATCACCCGATGTAGCAGTAAGTATTAAAAGATTTTTGTTCTCTCTTTTTAGAAAATACTGCATAAGCCGTCCCATCATCCGGGCGGCAAAATCTTTAAAGGAAGCTGTCGGGCCCTGATCGAGACGCATTATGAATTTATTTTCATATACATTCTCCAGCGGGATATCAAAGTTGTAGGCGTCTTTTGCAAGCTCTTTCAGAGCATCTCTGTCAATTTGGTCTGCCAGGAATTTATGCGCAACTTCAAAAGCTATTTCATGGTAGGCCTTACCCGAAAATGAGGATATTTCATTCTTAGAAAGAACAGGTATTGAATCGGGCATATACAGGCCCCCATCGGGAGCCAGTCCCTTCAGTAGAGCATCACGAAATGAGACCTTATCCGCCTTGAGATTTGTTGAATAATACTGAATATCAGGCATTCTCATATTATTTACATCAAAGATTCCAAAAATTTATAGTCAGCGGCGCCAAAGTTATAAAATGATTCCAATTTCAAATCCGCAAAATCGTACTTTGTTTCCATAAAGTTACCTTCGTCTAAAAAAGCAACAAGCTTCATTCTGGCAGCCTTTGCTGCAATCATTCCATTAAATGAATCTTCAAAAACAACTGTAAAAACCGGATCTGCTTTCAATTGTTTTGCTGTAGAAATAAAAATCCCGGGATGAGGTTTACCAATTTTCTCGAAATCACCGGAGTAGATCACAGAAAAATATTTGCTGAGGTTGTTGACTTCCACAACTGCCTCAATCAGTTTCATAGGCGATGCGGAGGCAATAGCCATAGGAATTTTTTTATTACTCCAAAATCCGAGAACTTCACTGACGCCTTCTTTTAGTTTACCATTTTTTTCAATTAGCTTGATTACACTCTCACACAGTTCGACTGTAAGGTTATGTACCGTTCTGCCAGGATTGTTTAACTTTCTATGCCAGTATTTAACAGCATCATAGGGCTGAAGTCCCTTGGTTTGCATACAATCGGTCTTTGTAAGTTTAAGACCTTCACTTTCAAACATGGCGATTTCAGCCTCCTGCCATAAAGGTTCTGAATCTATCAGCGTGCCGTCTAAATCAAAAATAACTCCTTCGATCATATCATTATTTAAATAATCCGTGAAAATAAGGATATATTCATGAGAACTCAATATTTATGTCAGGATACAATTTCCAAGAAAGGCCTTTAGCAGTTTAGTCTGATGACTGTTAGCTCTTTAAGCTATTTTATAAATGATCTTCCCACTGCCTTTTTATTAAAACCTATTCCTTCAGTCTATAAACCTACAGCCTAAATACCTGTTACGCACTTTGTGTTGGAATATTTCTGTCAACCTTTTTAATTAGCCCCTGCAATACAGCGCCCGGACCAACTTCAGTAAAGGAAGTGGCACCATCGGTCAGCATATTTTGCACCGTCTGAGTCCATCTGACAGGTGAGGTTAGCTGACGTTTAAGATTCTCCTTTATTTGTGAAGGATCTGAAACAGCCTTTGCGTTTACGTTTTGATAAACCGGACAAAGAGGCTTATTGAATGTTGTACTGTCAATGGCTTTTTCAAGTTCTATTCTGGCAGGTTCCATTAAAGGCGAATGAAAAGCACCGCCCACTTTCAATTTTAATGCACGCTTTGCACCCAATGCTGAAAGTTTTTCAATTGCAATATCAATACCTCTTTCAGAGCCTGAAATTACGATTTGTCCAGGACTATTATAATTAGCTGGTACAACGATTTCAGTAATTTCGCTACATACCTTTTCAACTACTTCATCATCGAGGCCCAATATCGCAGCCATTGTGGACGGTTCAAGTTCGCAGGCTTTTTGCATTGCCTGGGCCCTTTTTGAAACCAATACCAGTCCATCTTCAAATGCAAGCGTCCCATTGGCGACAAGTGCACTAAACTCGCCCAGTGAATGTCCGGCAACCATCTCGGGTAAGAATTTATCTCCCAATGTTTTTGCCAATATCACAGAGTGAAGAAAAATGGCAGGTTGTGTAACTTTTGTTTGTCTTAGATCTTCGTCTGTACCATTGAACATCAGTTCTGTAATTGCAAAGCCCAAAATTTTATTTGCATTTTCAAACATTTCTTTGGCTATAGCAGAAGTTTCATACAGATCTTTTCCCATACCGACAAATTGTGCACCCTGACCGGGGAATACATATGCTTTCATACAATTTATTTTTTTACATAAGTCGCAAAGGTAATAATTTGGATTATAGTACAAATAACTTTTCCCAATCAGAAAGACTGCTCCACAAATTCGATGTTTCTTTTGAGTATGGGAACCCCCATCCAACCTTTCCCCAATTGGGGGAAGTCAAAGCCCATCCCAATTTGGGGATGGATTTAGGGAGGGGTAAAAACAGATGAAAAGGCTTAACTAAACGACATTAAAATGAGAATTTAAATATGACCCCTGTACAAACTTAAAATCTCTGTTGTCCGAATAATATTTCACTCCCCGCATTCTGCGGGGCAGGCTCTGCGGAGTTTTTATTTGTTAACAGGATTAAATTTCTATAAATATTTCACTCCAGCGGAGTTACAAAATGGAAATCCCATAGGGATGATATGTTTATAGAAAAAATAATTCCATCAGGAAAGAACACCAGAGGGGTGACATATTTCATAATCACTATATTTTATAAGGGATTTCAGTCGAGTTAATTATGTTAATCATACACTAATGATTTAAAATCTAATTTCAAAATTCATTGTAAATTAGGGCTCTAAACTGAATAATTTATTCAAATATAAAACCAGTCCAAATGAAAAATATTGTAAGCGGTATTGTATTACTGGGATTAGTATCTGTCTGTTTTGCACAGAATAACGATACTATTAAACTGCCACTCCCAGTAAAACAGGGTGGTAAACCTATTATGGAAGCCTTAAATGATCGCCATTCGTCGCGCAATTTTATTGTAAAAGATTTGAGTGATCAGCAACTTTCCAATCTTTTGTGGGCCGCCTATGGAATTAACCGCGCAGGAGAAGGCAAACGTACCATCCCCACTGCCAATAATAAACAAGAAATGGATGTTTTCATTGCGACCTCCCAAGGGGTATTTCGGTATGACGCTGAAAAAAACTGCCTGATAGGTATTTTAAAAGATGATATTCGCTCAAAGACAGGCGGTCAGGATTATGTGAAGAATGCAGCAGTCAACCTGATTTACGTTATTAATAGGAATAAATCCGGGTCGCAAGACGAAACCGGGAAACTAGTTTGTGGTTCAATAGCGGCCGGTGCTATGGCCCAGGATGTTTACCTCTATTGCGCTTCTGAAAATTTAGGTTGCGTGGTTCGCGGATACTTTGATAAAGACACATTGTCTCAAATGCTGAAATTAACCAGTGACCAGCTTATAATTATCACGCAATCAGCAGGATTTATTAAATAATGTGCCCATGCCAATAAAATTCGAACCTAAGTATCAAAATTGGCATAACTGTATTTCTCGATATCTTTCCATTTAAAAACAAAATCCGCGATATAATAGATTTACCGCGGATTTTATAATATTATGAATCAAATTTTAATTTGGAGAATATATGATTTTTGCTGTTTCCAACAATTCATTTGTCTTAACCTGAATTATATACATACCAGCATCGAGACCAATCTCTTTCAGGTTAATTTTAGAATTATTTCCGATATTGGCCTGATATATCAGTATTCCATTGATATTATATAGTTTTATTCCTATTAATCCAATTACATCTGTTGAAAGATGAAGAACAATACTTTGGCTGCTTGGGTTTGGATAAACCAATAAATTACCTTCTACACCGGTTGCCAAATGAGTCTCTACATCAGTAATACCATCATCATCTTTAAATGGCGAACCATTGATCAATTTTGAAGAAATCCAGTATGAAGGATCATCCGGACTCTTTTCGGTAGGGTTAAAAATATATGAAACCATTGTATAGCCATCCCCATCAGCTTTTTCCGGCCATGGAGTATTATCATCATATGTGAAACTAATCACAGGATTGCCGGAAGCATTTGCCAAAAGAACGTACTCACCAGAATTCGAGAAGTGCCCCCGATAATTTCCTGATGCTATAAGACCATAACGATCATAGAATCGTGAAGGTTTTGATGCTACTACATAGAATTTCTGAGGTGCAAGAATGGCGTCATCAGGGAATGAATATGTGACAGCGGAATCTATGGTCAAACCTGCTAGACTAATAGCTGTTTCACCAATATTCTTAAATTCAATAAATTCAAAGTCTTGTCCTGATGTCGTATCATTGCCAATAATTAGATCCAAAGGATGATAATTTAATTCCGTTATTTTTAATTGTGAGTAATCTTCAGACTGATTCAAAACGTCAATATGGTTCAATGCACTCCAGTTCCCGTCGCTATATACGCGGCTGTTAATTATCGTGGAGGAACTAATTGAAATAGAAGCGCTTGCATCAAGTTTTACTGCAGTTGATGAAATGCCTCCCCCAACAAGCCGTGGATCTGTACCATCCATTGTATAATAAACATTACCTGAAGAATTTGGGTTGGAGATATTTGCATTAAAAGCCGAATTGAAAGTATATTTATCCACTCCTATAACAGATGAACCGTTTTTAATGACCGGGGGAATTAAAGACGAATACAAATTTGCTGTTTTCAGCTGATTTATAACAATGTTAGTCCTGTAAGGAAAATAATCATTTCTGATCTTATTAATTTCAGGCAGCCAATTGTCATCTTTCGTGTATGGAACTCCGCTCCATGGAGCGGTACCTCCCCACCTGGCCGATTCAGCAATAATTGCTGTTTCTATTTCAGCGACTCTTTTATCCAGTCGGGAACGCACAGCAGATGGGGTTAATGCCCCCTGACCTGTCAATAGCCGATATGCCCTGTCAGCAAAACGCATCCTATACTCTGCGTTGGCTGAAAGTTTATAATGCAGCCACTGCGGATGAAAAACATCAAAACTTCCTGCTTCCATTTTCATACCATCAGTGCGCGTACCTATATTTACCCTATCTTCATTCAGACCTATACCTGGCGAACCGGCCTCTGAAAATAAACAATGTTCTGCATCGTGGACGTAAAATGTAAACCCGTCTGATTTATTAGAAGTATCATCGAGTGCACAAAAGTTATTACAACCTTTGTTACTACCAAATGACGAAGTTGGTGAATCGAAATTACCGGTATAAAATACAACCAACATGTAATCAATAAGATTGTCGATGTTAACCTTTATTTCGGTCCCATTGGGTTTACCCGTTGAATCTTTGCCCGATAAATTATAATATGAAGCGTTGTCAGCAAAACCTGAACTGCATTTATTCCATAGATTTTGCCAGGAATCTAAACTCCCGTCCGTAGCTTCAATTTGATATGTCCAATTATCGGTGCTGACTTTAATAGCGTCATAATTGTCTTTATTCCCATTGAGATATTCAGAACCAAAATTAGCTTCGGCTCGTTCCTCTGTCTGATATAAACCCCAATACATGCCATTTAAATAAAGGTGATAGTACCTGCTTCTCGTATAAGGTTGACCCATATCTCGTTGGGTATCACGAGAGAATACATCCCGAACACATGTATTTCTGCTGTCACCTTGTGACCAGGCATAATTTTGTTCGCATCGCAGATCAATTTTGTCAAATTCCGAGACACCTTCATCTCCAAATAATGGGAAATCAAGCTTTGATTTGCCATATTCAGACCTGAAGAAAAGTCTGAATGCATGTTTAGGAAACTCAGGATGACGGCTCCATCCTCCCCTGATTCTTAAACCTGCCTCAATGTTAAATCCTGCGGAACCATCCGGATTTATTAATTCAGCAGAACATTCTTTTTCCCAATCCAAACCATGACCAGAGGCATTTACATAAATACCCGAAGCCGGATCAAAAAGATTTGCCATGTCAGTAACAATAGAAATTGTTGGAATAGCGAGCAAGGCATCACCAATTTTATCTTTGTATCTGCTATCTTTTGTTACAATTGAATCCATATTATAATAGAGAATCTGACCATTGACGCTTGAATTTGGCCATGCACCACCAGGATAAGATTGGTGTTTAACAGATTCATTAAAAATATATGTTTGCGATTTTGGTTTTGACGGGTTATAACCTGCTTTTGTGATGCATGATCTGACTACAACAGCCGGCGTTTTGGCCCTACCTGTTGTACTTGCCGGATCTATTGAAAATGTAATTGTGCTTCCTCCTTTATAACTGGTAGCAGAAGTCTGAGGATTACTTCCATCAAGAGTATATATAACCTGGGCCGTCGCATCAGGAGACGTTAAGGTAAGGTTAAAAGGTGAACTGTAAAAACCTGAAGGAACATTAAAATCAACGCCAATGGTATCTATTAATTCCGGTGTGCTACTTACAGAATTGATGCCCATATCAAAATAAAAATCGCTGCTACTTAGACTGACATTGAAACATTGAACAGCGATGGTATTTGAGCCCTGGATAAGATTTACAGCACTTTTTAACAAGCTAATTACTTCGCCTGTGCCCGATTCGTGATTTGCGGTTGCGAAACTATTAAACGCCCGACTAGCCGGGGCATTTCGGCTCAAAGCCTCCTGTCCGTTTACCCAAATTACAAATCCATCATCGTAATCAACAGTAAATACAATGTTTTGTATTGCCGCGATATTTGAAGCATTAAAAGTAGTTCGTAAATAAAAAGATGAATACAACCCACTATCCAATAAAGTGCCCCCCACTCCATCTCCATATCTGAAAGGTGCAGGACTTGACGTCCAGGAAGCATCGTTAAATGAACTAGCCATCCAATTTGCACTTAACCCGCTGGCGGCATTTCCTTTTAAAAATTTATAACTTGAGTGGTAGGTAAAATTGATTTGCGCCTTAAGTTCCCAATTTGTGATTAACATAAAAGCTGACAAAATCAAACTGGTTGTGTAAAATTTCCTCATTGTTTATTCCTTCCCTATTCAGATTTTTTAAAATAATGAATAATCTTAAATGCAATTTTACTAATAAAATACTTACCCTAATTTAATGACTCATAAAATACTATACGTAATTTATTGAAATCTGTTTAGAATTGCAATCAGATATATTTTTTAGATTTTAAATTTAACCACCTGTGAATTTCAAATTATTGTATTATCTCCAAAATTGGCTTTCCTGAATTTGAAGTTGGATAAGAAATCTCCATTAAAGTACAAATTGTGGGCGCTATATCGATTAAGTCAACAGGACGCAAAATTGATTTATGCCCTATTTTCCAGCCATACCAAATGAGCGGGATACGTCGATCGAAACCATATACTGCTTCCTGATCCTTACTTATGTCAGGTTTTTCAGCCCATCCATTTACTAAATTAAGCAAAACATCACCGGATCGTTTTTGGTTATATCCATTTTGCATGATTGCATAAATTCCGGTTGTAAAACTCGTCGACTGTAAAGTTGTGGCAGTCATTGTATTTGCAATGCCACTGAATTGCAGCATTAGATTTGCAACATTGTTCTGGACATCAGCAAGATTTCGTTTTGAATCTTCGATAAGGGTTCTGTTCAGATAAATTTGTTGTCCGTGATATTGTTTTATCCAATCGCCTTTGCCATAAATATTGTTCATATAACTGCGCAACAAAGAAATTGCACTGCCTGAACTAAAATAACCCCCGGGTATTTTATTATCCGTCAGGTATTTCGGGATATGTGAAACTCCATGTTCGGCTGTCAGAAAAATCAAACAATTTTCTTTTCCAACATTTTTATCCAGAAATTCCAGCAAATGGGCAATATCCTTATCAAGGCGTAAAACCATGTCCTCGGTTTCAACTGATAAGGGACCGAAAAGATTCCCTATTCGCTCATTTGCTGTAAAAGATATCATCAGGACATCCGTATTTTGACCTTTTCCCAGTTGTTCATTGACTATGGCAGATATTGCAAAGTCTTTGGTAAGGTTATTACCATAGGGTGTATATTTTAAAACTTCATATTTATTAGTCCTATCATTTTTTTTTGCAATATCTTTCAACTCATAAGGAAATACTTTCTGGCCATACAATCCGGTTTCGAAATCATTATTATCAAGAAGACTGGCTGTATAGTCACTCATAGGCAACATGGTATTCCATTGATTGCCCAGGTATGTATCAGCAAATTTTTTGTTATTAAATTCTTTCACCCAGGAAGGTAACGAGTCAGTATAATATGAACTTGTTATCCAGTCGCCAGTTTTGCTATCAAACCAGTATGCACAATTGGCTGTATGCCCTGCAGAAAAAACTGCCGGTGCAGGATCGAGTGAAACAGAAATAACTTTCGATTTGAAATTATTGGCAAGTTTAATCTCATCCGCAAATGTTGTAGACAACAAATTTTTCGGAGAGTAATGACCGTCGTCAAATCCACCTCCAGTGGTTTTCACATCAGCGTCATTAACATAATCAACAATCTCATCTTTAAGATTATTATACCATGAGCTTGCTATAACTCCATGTTGAGAAGGGTTTGTTCCTGTGGAAATTGTTGCAGCACCTACACCAAGGTCAGAAAAAAGATAATTGTACGAAGTATTTTCGCAATAACTACCCCTGTTAATTAATTTTTTAAACCCGTCGTCACAGAATTTATTCCAATAACGGGGAATGTAATCATAACGAAATTGGCTTATCTCAATTCCGATAATTAATTTTGGCTTATCTGCCGGGATCCTGGCAGATTCCTGTGCAAAAGAACTTATGATAATTATAATTTGTACTGCTATTGTTAGAATACTTCTTCTCATAATAAAAACTAAATTATTGAAAGGTTTTCAAGAATTTCAAACAGGAAAGACCATGAAAAAAATCCCCTGGATTTATAATTTTTGTTGATCACCATGCTGGCTTTGGGCTATGGAAATTAAGAAACTAAATTATTAAACATTGAATCGGATATGAAGAATGTCGCCATCGCCAACTACATAATTTTTGCCCTCGATAGATAGTTTGCCTTTTTCTTTGCAAGCATGCTCGGATCCCAATTCGACAAAATCTTTGTATTTCATCACTTCTGCCCGAATAAAACCCCGCTCCAGATCGCTATGTATTACACCGGCTGCGAGAGGAGCAGTCATACCTTTCTTAATTGTCCAGGCTCGTATTTCTTTGGGTCCGACAGTAAAAAACGATTGAAGATTTAAAAGATTGTAAGCCGAACGAACCAATCTATTCACACCAGGTTCCACCAATCCGGCATCTTTTAAAAAAGCCAGACGGTCTTCTTCGCTCTCCAGATCTGCAATCTCAGCTTCCATTTTCCCCGCTATGATAAGTATTTCAGTTTTTTTCCCGGCCAATGCTGCTTTTACTTTCTCAACATATACATTGCCGTTGACTGCTGAAGCATCTTCCACATTGCAAACATATATTATAGGTTTTACAGTAAGGAGGAACATATCAGCAAGATGCTTAGTTTCTAGTTCATCCAGTATTAAATCACGCACGTTGCCAAAATTTTCAAGATGGTCCTTCAATTTTATCATTGTTTGCAGGCCCAATTTGGCATCTTTGTCCCCTGATTTAAGAATTTTTTCCAATCGCTGTTCTTTTTTCTCTACCGATTCCAAATCCTTAACCTGTAATTCAAGATCGATAGTTTCTATATCCCTAACAGGGTTCACAGATCCATCAACATGTGGCAGGTTTTCATCATCGAAACAGCGCAATACATGAACTAAAGCATCAGTATTGCGTATATCTCCCAGAAATTTATTTCCAACTCCTTCGCCTTTATTAGCGCCACGAGTAAGTCCGGGGATATCAACAATTTCGACTGTTGCTGGTACAAGTTTTTCGGTAGCCTGAAATTTTTCCAGTTCTTTAAGTCTCGGATCTGGCACGGCAACCATACCAATATTTGACTTACTGGTTGTAAAGGCAAAATTTGTAGTTTCACCCTTCGTGTTCGAAATACAATTGAAAAGAGTTGTTTTCCCAACGTTTGCTATTCCTATTATTCCGCACTGTAAGGCCATAATTCTATTATCTCTTCGGTTTGTCGGCAAAAATACGTTTAAAATATGTTTAAGAAAAATTGTTCTTAATGTCTTTTTAACATAAGACGCATATCTAACCGGTTCATAAATAGCAACTGATTTTAATCTTATAAAATTTATTATGCTTTAATTTAGATTAAAATAATGTTCAGGTTGATTGTGCGTTATATAGTATAAATCCTATTGCATGAAATTGATCCGGTTTATATTGTCGATTTTCATAATAGAGTTTTATGTGCTGTCTGTTTTTGCGCAAATTGAAAAACCCCCAATATATAAACCACCTGACACAAGGATCTTATTTATTTTGGACGCCTCTCAGAGCATGTTGGGAACATTCAAAAGTGACCGGAAAATAAATGTGGCTATTAAAACCTTGATAAGTATTGTCGATAGTCTCGAACATTTGGATAACGTTTCAATGGCTCTAAGAGTATATGGTAATCAAAGTCCAGTCCCACCGCAGGATTGTAATGATACAAGACTTGTTGTCCCCTTTTCTAAAAATAATTCATCCAGAATCCGACAGGAATTGAATTTTATCAGACCCATGGGGACTACCCCAATTGCACATTCTTTGGAATTGGCAGGTGCAGACTTTCCCCCCGACTGTGATGGATGCCGTAATATTATTATATTAATTACCGATGGAATTGAAGCCTGCGATGGGGACCCATGTGCTGTTTCTCAAAATTTGCAGCACAAAGGCATTGTATTAAAACCATTTATCATTGGAATTGGAATTGATGAGGGTTTTGCAAAAACATTTGATTGCATCGGACGATTTTATAATGCTGCCGACGAAGAAAAATTTTCGGAAGTGATGGATGCTGTTATATCACAGGCGTTAAACTCCACAACGGCCCAGGTTAATTTGCTTGATTTAGAGGGTAATCCAACTGAGACAAATGTAAACATGACTTTTTATGACTATTTCTCTGGCAAAATCATATATAACTTTATGCATACAATGAACAACCGGGGAGTTCCGGATACTTTAATAATCGATCACCTGATTACTTACAAATTATTAGTACATACTTTGCCTCCGGTTGAGGTAGATAGTTTTAAGGTTTATACAGGCAAACATACTATAATTGCAGCCAAATGTCCACAAGGTTCTTTGTTGCTAAAGGTTGAAGGTGGCGGGCAATATCGCGGACTTCAATTTATAGTCAGGAGAGCTGGCACAATGAATACTTTGAATATGCAAGAGTTAGGCCAGAAAGAAAAGTATCTGGTTGGAATGTATGATCTTGAGGTCCCCATTTTACCGCGTAAATATATTTACAATGTTAAAATAGACCAAAGTACAACGACGACAGTAACTATACCACAACCAGGAATGTTAAATCTCCAAAGAGCAGCACCTGGTTATGGCAATATATATCTGTGTAAAAATGCTAAAGATCAGGAATGGGTTTGCAATCTCGACACTGAGGCAAAGAATGAAACTTACCTCCTTCAACCCGGAACATATAAAGTAGTCTTCAGATCACAGAATGCAAAACAGGTATTGAGTACTATCATACGTAAATTTGAAATCAAGTCGGGAGGTAGTGTCATCGTTCGGTTGAATTAAACGTTGGCTAAATATAATTCAACCTATAAAAACAGGGTGTTCGCCGATTTATTTTTTGCAGGTAAATCCAATTTTAATAATCTTGTTTCAATAATTTAAAAATATATAGTCATGAAAAATCTGGCCTTTTCATTATTTGCTTTTTTAATAGTGTCATGCAATTATGATTTGCAAAATTCCATTTCAGGTAATGGAAATGTAGTAACAAAAGAAGTTAGAACTGGAACCTTTAATAATCTGAATGTCTCCAACGCTCTGGATGTTGTAATCATCCCTTCTGATTCACAAAAAGTAGTTATTAAAGCTGATGAAAACCTTGTTGATGTTATCAAAGTAAGAGTAAGAGATAACACGCTTCTAATTTCTTCAGAAAGAAGAATCAGGCTGGCACGTTCAAAAAAAATAGAAGTTTATACCAGGGAATTGGAACAAATCGAGGCATCGGCTGCCGCTACAATTAAAAATTCCGAGTCGTTGTCAGCCGAAAATTTTAAGATTGCTTGCAGTAGTGCAGCTGAGATTATTATCAATGGACACTTTGGTGATCTTAAAGTAGAGGCAAGCAGTGCCAGTAATGTCAAATTATATGGCCAATCCAATAATATTCGGGCCAACGTAAGCAGTGCAGCAGGGTTAAATGCATTTGGAATGACGGTCGAAAATGCATCTGTTTGGGCTTCAAGTGCAGCAAATGCAAAAGTATTTGTTACCCATGAAGCCAATTTTGATGCTTCTAGCGCCGGGAGTATAATTTACGAGGGCGATCCAATTGTGAAGAATATAAATACTTCCAGTGGAGGGAGTGTCAATAAGTAACAGATCTTGAAAACCTCAAACCTACCTGGCAGTCACCTTGGTGAAATCCATCCAAATCTAATTTGAGCATTTATAGATTTTTAACGATTGATTCACTTTATTTATAACTATCCAGTAAAAGATAATATTTTAAATAATCGTCAACACCTTGCTCGAGGGTTGAAAATGGAATTATATAACCGGCTTCGTGAAGTTTGTTCATATTCGCTTCAGTAAAGTATTGATATTTGTCTCGAATATCTTTGGGTGTATCAATAAATACGATATGTTCCTTCACCCCCAATGAATTGAAAATTGCTTTTGCCAAATCAATGAAAGTGCGTGCGTGTCCGGTGCCAAGATTAAAGATGCCAGAATTTTCCTGTTCAAGCATAAAAAAATACAAAACATCAACAAGGTCTTTTACATAAATAAAATCACGTTTTTGTTTACCATTCTCAAATTCAGGGTTGTGTGATCGGAAAAGATTTATTTTGCCAGTTTCATTGATCTGCTTAAACGAATGTAATACGACCGAAGCCATTCGTCCTTTATGATATTCGTTTGGGCCATAGACATTAAAGAACTTTAATCCTGCCCAAAACGGAGGTTTCAATTCCTGCTCTAAAACCCATTTATCAAAATCATTCTTTGATTCTCCGTATGGATTTAACGGTTTCAGTTTGCTAATAATATCATGGTTATCATCAAAACCGAACTCGCCCATACCATATGTCGCTGCTGAAGAAGCATAGAGCAAAGGGATTTCATATTTTGAGCATGCATTCCACATTAGCTTGGAGTAGCCCAGATTCAATTTATCGAATACTTCATGGTTGAATTCAGTGGTATCAGTGCGTGCGCCAATGTGAAAGATAAAATCGACCTGCTTATAATTCTTGTCCAGCCATGGGAAAAAATATTCACGATCAATTTTTTCTGAAAAGTTTTTATTAAGAAGGTTATTGAATTTAGCCTCTGTCGAGAAATCATCAACTAGTATTAAATCCATATATCCTTCTGCATTAAGCTTGGCTACCATATTACTGCCAATAAATCCGGCAGCACCTGTAATCACTATCATAAGCGAATATTTATTAATTGCATTTTTAGTTTTTATAAAATTACATAAATCCTAAATGCGACGACAAATTTATGCATATATACTGACATTGAACCGGAAGGGATTTAATTTTATCTACGGAGTCAAAGATTAATGAATTGAGGATATATGGAAGGGTTATTGTTGACTGTGAACGGTAAACAGTGAGTTGTTGGCTGATAACTGTTGACTGATCAATGAATTTCATTCCACCCGAAGTTCGTCTAAAATGCTCATAACAGAACTGGAAAGATTTTTGATTGCAACAGGAATATTCCAGTTTTCAACCCTTCTGATTTCGACAAAATGAGATATTGCCCTGATTTGAAGAAAGGGAACTTTTTCAGAGATACAGACATAAAAAAATGCCGCACCGTTCATCGTTTCAATTTCTGGCGAATACTTGACTCTCATCAGGTTAATCCATTTTGGGTCACTGTGAAAAGTATTCACCGTAACTGCCTTCACCGGAATTAATGATTCTACTTCTTCAATCTCGAAATTTCCAAGACTGTTTAATTTAGCTTCTGTAAAAGGAAATTCGTTTTCATTCATCAACTCTTCTTCAAACAGAGAGTAAAAATTGTTTTTATGCTCAATTCCAAGATCTGCGAATTGATCCTGGACCACGTTCACTATAAAACCTTGTTCCAAGAAATGATCAAAGCTACCGGCAAGTCCAACATTAATTACCAGGTCGTAATTAATCATATTAATTGCACGTGTGAGATAATAAGCCGTGAAAACGCTACCATACCCTGAGACAAGGATATCTACACTAAGGTTTCCCAATTTATAACTTTTAAAATTTGAATCAATTTGATGAATGAACTCAAGTTTATTGATTATATCACCAATTTCCCGGTTCGCAGCTGCAAGAATTAATATTTTCAATTTATAATCATTTAGATAAGTTGAACAATTTTCGCTTATATTTGAGTGTTCCTACTTACAGTAGTGAATAAAGTTACTCATTTTAAAGTATTTTATTCCTTTATTTATAACGAAAATGAAACCTGACGATTTGTTTACAGGACCTGAATACAATGAAGGTTACGATGTTCCCGGAGCATTCGATATAGATATTACTAATAGCCTGATGGCTTCATATAAGGATATTCTGAAAAATCTGGATAGTGAACCTGGCAGGGAAGGTCTTGTGGACACTCCAAAACGGGTGGCTCTTGCGATGCAATACCTTACGCATGGTTATAAAATTAATCCCATGAAAATTCTTGAAGGTGCAAAATTTAAGGAAGACTACCGTCAAATGGTATTGGTAAAAGACATAGAAGTTTATTCGCTTTGCGAGCATCATCTTCTGCCATTTCTGGGAAAGGCACACGTTGCATACATCCCAAATGGGTATATAACAGGACTGAGTAAAATTATTAGAGTTGTCGAGGCTTATTCACGCAGATTCCAGATACAAGAGAGACTTACAGTGCAGATCCGTGACTGCATTCAGCAGGCTCTTAATCCAATGGGCGTGGCTGTTGTGATAGAAGCAAAACATTTATGTATGGTTATGAGAGGTGTACGAAATCAGAATTCAAAAGCTACAACGAGTGCCTTCACAGGGGCATTCTTAAATAGCCCAAAAACACGCGAAGAATTTATGCATCTTATAGGTGTTGATATCTCCTAAATTCTGATTTTGAAAAACGGAATTACATTCCATCAAAGAAATAATCCGTAATATCAATCATTGACATTCTTCTTCTTTTCATCATAATACTTATAACCGTAAGTTTTTTCGTCTGAATCAATATCATTGATAACAGCAGCAATATTGTGTATATTATTGTTTCTTATTGAATTGACACTGGTCCGCAATGCTTCTTTATTTGTATAATTCATACGAATTAAGAAAATATTCAGATCAACCTGCTTCATTAATAAAAATGCATCTGTAACTGCGCCAATCGGTGGAGTATCAATTATAATGAAATCATACATTTCGCGGACGAGTTCAAGAAATTCCTGAGTCCTTTCTGAAGCAATAAGTTCAGAGGGATTTGGAGGAATTGGCCCTGCAGGGATAAAATCAAGGTTTTGAACTTCTGTTTTCTGAACAATATCATCAAAATTAGCAGATCTGATCAAATAGGAACTCATCCCCAGCAAGTCTGTATTGCCAAATTGATTGAACAATGCGGGTTTACGAAGGTCAAATCCAACCAATAAAACCCGCTTGTCATAATAACTTAAAACAGTAGCCAGATGTGTTGCAAAAAAAGATTTTCCTTCTCCGCTCATCGTGGAAGTAATCAGAATTATCTGGTTGTCTTTACCCTGCGAGAAAAATGAAAGATTTGTCCTGACCGAACGGAACGACTCAGAAATTCTGGATTTCGGAAAATCCTGAATAATATTAATACTTTTTTTGTTGTTATGAATAATCTGGCCCAAAATCGGATATTCAGATACGGAATGAATTTCTCTAATTTCTGTAATTTTTGTACTCAAAGTTTTTCTTGATACAATTACCAAAGAAGGGAGTAATATACCCAGAATTATCGCAAGCGCATAATTCATTGATTTTTTCGGAGAAACAGGACCCGATTCACCATTTCTTGCTTTATCTACAATTTCATAATCAGGAATATTGGATGCCTTGGCAATTTGCGCTTCAGAACGCTTTTCTAAAAGAAAATTATAAATATTATCATTCAATTTAGTTTTTCTTTCAATTCCAAATAATTCTCTTTCAGTTTTTGGTAATTTGGAAATATCCCTGTTAAGGTTTGCAATCCGGTTATTAATATCTTCGAGAGAAGCAGTAAGCGTTTTGACATAATAATTTGCATTTTCCAATATTGTGCTTTTCAAATTATTAATTTGAATATCAAGTGTATTAAGACGCGGATTTTTGAGATTGTTATTATTATTTAATATACTTACTCTGTCACTGCTCAGTTGAATCAGGTTATTGATCAATCCGTTTAATATAGGATCCAATTCACTTCCTGCAGGAGCAATTAAATCGGATATTTTTTTGTTCGTTTCAATATACTCCTTTATTGAATTATAGTATCTTGACTTGGTCACCAAAACAGCCCTTTGGGACTGGAGATCATTCAAATCTTTTAAAATTTGTTCTCCCTGTAAACTTAAATTTGTAACCTGATTAGCAGTACGGAAATTCTGCAATCTGTTTTCCGCATTCCGCAATGAATCAGAAACATCAGCAATTTGATTATTTATAAAATCAATTGTAGCATCAGCAACATTATTTTTCTTATCCAAATTTCTTTGAAGATATACATCCGAATATTCATTTAAAAAATCCGTAACTTCTTCAAAATTTCCACCCGAAACTGCAACTTTGACCAAAGAAGAATTCGGTGTTGAAGTTCTTACGTCTAATGCTGACTGATAGTATCTGGCAACATCAGAAGTATTATTAAAAACAAAATAATAGGTCTTACCGATATAATCATTTATAAAATAATTACTATTTATTGCCAATTTGAAATTAAAATACCCGCTGGTAATGTCCTCACCAAATCTGAATACTTTATTATCAATTTCAACATTAGAGACCTTCTTGATAACCTCATTTTCAAGGTAATTGTATAGCTCCACATTGACTCCCTTTGCATTAATTCTGAATTTATCGTTGGAAAGTATTGTAATAAAAAAATTCACATTTATTGGACGTGGAGAAAGATTATTTGGTACCACCAAAAAAGGAGTTTCTTTATATGTTTCGCGAAATACTGTAAAAGGTGAAAAATCAAATATGCGTATCGGAAGGATATCTTGCCTTTGGTAATATGAAATATCCATATTAAGATTCTTTACAGTATTGTATATAAGGGTATAAGAACCCAAGATTCCCAATTCATTGTCGACATTCTTTTTCTCTCCAAACAATCCAAAACCTTGTGCCATATCTTTGGAATTCAAAAATGAATTGCTGTTATTATTCTCGCCGATTAATATCAGGATATCATTCTTATACCGGGGTGTTGCACTTTTATTATAAATAAATGCAAAAAATAGAAAACATATAATGGTTATAATAAATATCTTCTTATAGGAATAAAGTAATACAATGATTTCTTTTAAATCATTCTTTTGATCTTCAAATTGTTTCGTTTTTTCCACTTGTTTTATCTTTATCTGTGAATTATTGTATATGTCGCAGCCCATGCAGAAACTCCAGCCAGTATTGCTGTAAGTGCACTAATCATTACCGTTTCAAATCCATACTGTCTCAATCCTGAATACCTGGCTTTAATAGGTTCTACTATCAATATGTCATTAGGTTTTAAAAAATAATTTGCCGAAGCAGCAATTTTCTTATCTGTCAAATCAATTGTCGAATAAGCAATCTGACCATTTGTTTCCCTGACAAGTACAACTCTTTTGCGGTTTCCATAGTCAGTCATCCCACCGGCTAAACCCAATGCATCGAAAACAGAAATCTGGTCAGTCTGGAAAGTATATTTACCCTGCCTTCCTATCTCTCCCAGTAATGTTACTGAATTATTTACAAATTTAACATTGACTGAAATATTGCTAACATATTGACTTAAGGCTGATTCAATTTTAGTTTTGGCTTCTTTAATTGTAAGGTCCTTCAGTAAAATTTGTCCGACAAACGGGAATTCCAGGTATCCGTCTTTGCTTATCTGATAACTAATTGTATTAATGTCCAGATTGGACATATAGGTTGATGTATTACTGAAAATACTGGCAGTTTTATCATCAGCACTTAAAACCTGAATATACAAAAAGTCGTTGGGTTGTATTATTTTTTCTTGCCTTTCATTGGCAAATACATTGTTTGTTTGGTCATATACATTTTGTACATAATTCAATTCTTTGGATGATACGCATGACCAAAATAAAGTAGCACTAAACAGCACTAAAATAAAGTAAAATCCAGGCTTTCTCATCAATATTTAATTTTAACCAATTCAATTTTTAAATTTAATATTTTAAAATGCCAATTTATTGTATTCCATTAGAATGTTTTTCACCACAATTTTTATTTTAATATTAGTTAATTTTCTAATATAAATGAAATATAAAATATGAATTGAATGAAAGTGTGTCATGTTTTTATTGCCTATCTAATTCTTCCTGTAAAAATATTTTAATGTTGGTGGATAGCTTTATTGTTTATCAAATTTACAAAACTATTAGTCAAAATACACATTCCTATCATTATTTGCTGAATCAAAGAATTTTTTTATACTAAAAAATCTCTGGTTTCACTCATCCGGTTTATCAAAAGGCTCAATCAAAGCGATGTCTTTGGGGCGACAACGAATAACAAAAGCCAGGATCAATAACAGGAAAAATGACATTTTTGATTCAATGGCAAAGTTCAAAGTCGTGTAATACATAGCCCACCAAAAACAAAGATAAAACACACAAGCTGTGTAAATTAACAGGACTTGCGGAAAATATCGCTTGCTCGTCTCGGTCAATGTTATTATAAGAAAAATTATAATCATTAAAATTAAAAAAAGATAGTAAATTACTGCATAAACGCCATAAAATGCCCAAAATGCAGCATAAACATTATGTATAAAGAATTCTCCGTTCATTTCAAAAGCACCTTCAAGAGCGAGCCTGTTGCCATACCCGACTCCCCAGAAACCCAATTTTAGTGCAGCCTGTGTCGTTTGTTTAGATTGATCAAAATGTCCGGAATCAGTATTTGGATCGTTGCTGGAGCTGCTGGTAAACACTCCTAAATATCGATCAACATATACCTTTGCCTG